>WOR8_10004108_pt1 | contig 22442 bp, 17 predicted proteins | sample DeeMarSeWOR38_10_FD_19890 | JGI IMG/M metagenome (IMG submission 19890) | reverse complement strand
GCTCAGGCCATTGGATCGTATTCGATGGCCGTTTCTAGATTCAAACCGCCATGGCCGTCATGGATAAGCGATACAACCATCCTTTGGGCGACACTATCTTTATTTTGATTTTTTTCTCATTGTGATATGGTTAGCCGGCAAAAATACCTGTTGAAAAAAACCGATGTGGAGATCAGGATGAATTTGAAAAAATCGTTGGATCCAGGTCCCGCCGGAACCCTGCCGTTGAAAAAAAGCCGTTTCACCGAAATGCTCATTGAAGCAAACGCGCCGGAGTTGAGGGGATTTGACCGCTGGATTTTTTGTGAAGGCATGCTGTTCAACTCCCCGAACAAATGGTGGGGCGATCGTGGTCAGCGGGATTTTCCCCATGAAGGTATCGATCTCTGCCTCTACAGAGACAGCTCCGGGCGGATACGGCGTATTGATGACAGCATCCGCTTCCCTGTGGTGGCCGCTGGCACGGTCCAGGCAATGTTCAAAGATTATTTGGGCACGGCGGTCCTGGTCGAACATCAGATCCAAGCTACCGGCAGCCAAAGGCTCATATCGTTTTATGCCCACACAGATCCGGATCCCAATATTGGCGTCGGCATGATGGTGAAGGAAGGAGACATTATCGGTGCTCTGGCCGACACCAGCCATTCCAAGGCCGGGATCAGGCCGCATTTGCATTTCTCGATAGGGATGCCAACCAAATCCTTTTCTTATGACGGGTTGGTATGGAATACGATTCGAAGACCGGAGATGATGATCCTGCTGGATCCACTGCCGGTCATCGACCGGCCGTACCAAAAGCTGGCAGCCGACGATCCCGCCTGTCGCCAATCCTGATCCGCTCATCACCGTAAAGCATGCCATACCGCCTAAAATGGAGGGTCGTGAATTTTTGCTTTAATAGATTGCAAGATAAGATCAAATTCATGACCGCCGTCAACAGGCACATGACCTGTTCGGCCTGCGCGGCGTCGGGGGTAAGGGAACGGATCATTTGGGGGCTTTTACAGAGAGTAATATTCGTGGTCCAACCCCCATCCCTCCGGTGAAACAGGCCGTCACCCGAATAATCGGCATTAACCAAAGGTCAGGGTATCGGACAATTTTTGCAACCAATCGCAGGCCTTGGCAGCAAATTTCTTATACTGCTCGGGCTGGATACGCAACCGGTCGAGCACGGATGAATATGGCAGGTTAAGCTCCGCTTCAGCCGGCATGCTGTCATCTCCCGAATGACACATCAGGTTAGCCAGATAGACAATGTCCGCGTGCGGATTGGATTTTTCGGAACTGTCCGGGTAGTGGTGCCACCAGACCGCACTGATGAGATCATCCGGAAATGACCATTTGGCCAGGATAAAGGCGCCTATTTCAGCATGGTCCGTTTTAAGAACCTCTTTTTCGGCGATAACAACCGGCACGCCATCGGCCACCATGCTGTCTATTTTAGACTGCTCTGCTTTGACGAATTTTCCCAGGACCAATTTCCCCAGGTCATGAAGCAGCGCCGGTGTGAAAAAATCATTGGATTCGGCAAATTTCCTGTTTTTTGCCAGCGCCTCGGCGGTGGTTGCGACCGCAATGGAATGCAGCCAAAGCGTCCCGGGAGATAACCCGTAGCCTGCAACGGCAGCACCCATGGATTTATTCATACAGGCGCCAAAGGCAATTTTGGTAAACCGTTGGATGCCCAATAACACAACGGCCTGTTTTAACGAGGTGACCTTAGAGGGCATGCCAAAAAAGGCAGAATTCGCCAATCGCAATACATTTGCAGCCAGTCCCGGGTCGTGACGCAAAATTTTTTCGATGTCATCGATCGATGCATCCTCTTTGCCGAGAAGGGACCTGAGCTCGATGGCGGCTTTGGGCATGCTGGGAAAGGCCGACACAGTTTGAAGGATTTTATCCGGTATGTCGCTGGTAGCTTGAATTTTTTCTCCTGAAACGGTCATAACAGCACTTATCCCTTTACCGGCCGCAACGTCATGATCGAACCGCCAAAAATTCGCCCGAAGGTTTTATTATAGCATATTTTGGGGAGATTTCAATTTTGGATGTCACAATAAAAAACCCGAAAATGGCGGTGCTTTGAGGAAAGTTGCCTACCGCAGCCCGGCCTTGCGAAGGGTGGTCAGAAGCTGTTCCAGGGTGTCGGGATTCCGGTAGGGCTGGGATTGGGCAAATTTTTCGAGGGTGAAATCCGGCCTCGCCAGGCGGATCCGGTTGGCGATCTGGGCGGCTTGATCCATCTGGTTCAAGGCCACCTTGGCAACGGCCAGGATCACTAGCGCATCGAGATATTGCCTGTCCTTGCGCAGGGCTTCTTCGGCAACTGCTGCCGCCTCTTCAAACTTTCCGCTGCTATACAAGGCGCCGGCCAGGACGACCTGATAAAACGGCGGTGAATGCACCGGGGCAAGGCGGATGGCATAATTGGCCAGCTCGATGGCCTCGGTGGTCCGGCCCAAATAGTTAAGGATAAATCCCTTGGCGGCATAAGAAAGATCACAGCTTGGACGGGAGAGAACGGCCTGTTCGGCTTCGGCCAGCGCTTTGTCGTGCTCATTTTTGTGGAGATGAATCAGTCCCATCATCAGATGAGGCAGTCCGGTGATATCTTCCATTGCGACGGCCTTGCGTGCCAGATCCGTGGCGTGTTCCAGCGCCAGTTGGGTATCTGGGGCCAGCCCGCGGAAGACGGCCCAGAAATGGGTCCACGCTGCCAGCGCATAACCCAGCGGAGATTCGGGCTCCAGCCGTATGGTTTCTTCGAAGTGCTGCTGGGACTCGAAAATATCGGCGTTGCTGGTTCCGAAAAGGGTCTGCCACCCGCGATAGTAGGCTTCAAGCGCATCCGGGTTCCGGATCGTTTTTCGGATGGTGCGGGCAGATTCGCCGGATACCAATTTGACGTCCAAGGCGGTGACGATTTCTTCGGCGATACGGTCCTGAATGGCAAATACATCCTCCAGATCGGTATCATAATGATCCGCCCATATCTGGCGGCCGCCGGTTGTTTCAACGAGTCTGGCGGTGACGCGCACATGTTCCCCAGCCTTACGCACCCCACCCTCCAGAACATGACTCACACCCAGCTGACAACCGATTTCTTTAATGGAAACGGGTTTTAGCTTGAAACTGAACATCGAAATGTCGCTGATGAGAAAAAGATCGGGTATTTTTACCAGGGCGGTCATAATGTCCAGGGTCAGGCCGTCGCTGAAGTAGTCCTGGGTTGGATCCGAGCTCAGGTTGACAAAAGGCAGAACGGCCAGGGAAGGCTTGGCGGGAAGGGGCGGTGGCGTTGCCGGATAGGCGGCTGATTCGACCGGGTGAGTGCCTGGTTCGGCCGACGGCGCAACCACCGCATACACCCTCAGGGGATCGGGGATATTTTTGAGGGTTTTGGTGCCCAAATCGACATATGTGGCGTCCAATTTATGCTGAATCTGGCGGTAGACCAGCTCGGAGATGCAAATGCCGCCCGGCTCGGCGAGCGCTTCCAACCGGGCCGCGATATTGACCCCGTCGCCATAAATGACCTCGCCTTCCACCAGTATATCGCCGAGATGGATGCCGATGCGAAATCGCATATGCCGGTTTTCATCCATCCCGGCATTCAGCGTTGCGAGACTGTTTTGAATTTCAAGCGCACACGACACGGCATCGCGCACACTGGGAAACTCCACCAGCACGTTGTCACCGACAAAATTCACCACCCGGCCGCCAATTTCTTGAACCAGCGCGTGTATTTTATCCCGACAGATGGCCAGCGTGCGAACCGTTGCGAGTTCATCTGCGGCCATCAGCCGGCTGTAGCCGACCACATCGGCGCTCAACAGCGCTGCAAGCCTGTGCTTGAGTTCGCTTTCTGTCATTTATTGCGCTCCTAAAGACAGCCATTCCCAATATTGGAAGAGACATTCGGTGCGTCTGTCATCTCCTCGTTGCAAATACCTTAATCATCTAGCCGGTTCCTGGCAACCGCATGCTCAAATCCGCCGGCGCTGTCCTTCCGACATTATGCTATATCCACGCAAATGGGTGCCGCCACCCATTGACAAAGCCCCTGGTGATGGTAACGGTAAAATTTATCCTTACCCGTTATACCAGAGATACGGGTAATGCCAATTCTTACAGGGGCTTTGGTTGATCGTGAACTCATAACTCTGGGTGAGGGAGCTATGCTGAAAATTAAAAAGTCCCGGCCAACATCCTGACCTATTCTTTTGTGCTGCCTATCTTGCCCTTTTTGAGAGCCCCCCGCTGACTGTCAGTGGCCGTTTTTCCGTTTCGAATTTTGCGTGTGATGCCTCCCTCATGTTTGCGGTCAAATTTAATCCGGAGGTTATAAAATGAACTCACTTATTTTCAATACCAAACTGGGATTTGTTATATTGGCGCTGCTGATGCTGGCAATTCCGGGTCAGGCAACGACCCAGCATATCAACCAGCACGATTCGCGTGCGCTTGCCGCCGACCCCCGGCTGGCGCCGGGCCAGCTCGCACCGGTGCTCGAAGGGCTCGGTGATCATCATCACAGGGTAACCACGAACTCTCAGCGCGCCCAGCTGTTTTTTGACCAGGGGCTGAAGCTGACCTACGGTTTCAATCACCAGGAAGCCCTGCGCAGCTTCAAGGAAGCCGCACGGCTCGATCCTGACTGCGCCATGGCTTACTGGGGCTGGGCCCTTGTCCTGGGCCCCAATTTGAACCTGCCCATGTCGGCTGAAGCTGCCGAACAGGCCTACCAGGCGATCCAGATGGCGGTGTCCCGCAAGGATAAGGTTTCCCCGCGTGAGCGGGCCTATATCGATGCCCTTGCCAGGCGCTACGGCAGCGATCCGCAGGCCGATCGCTCCCGGCTGGATGCCGCCTATGCCGAGGCCATGGGGGCCCTGCATGCCCAGTACCCCGATGACCTCGATGCCGCCACGCTGTATGCCGCCGCTTTGATGAACCTTTCACCGTGGAGCTACTGGACGGAGGATGGGCGACCCAAGCACCATACGCCGGCCATTCTCGAGGCGCTGGAGACGGTCATCGCCCGCGACCCGAACCACGAAGGCGCCCTGCACTATTACATTCACGCCGTCGAGTCGGTGGACGCCGAACGCGGTGTCGCCGCTGCGGATTCGCTGCGCTATCTCGCCCCCGGCATCGGTCACCTGGTGCATATGCCCACCCATATCTACATGCAGGTGGGACGCTATCAAGAGTCCTATGTGCTCAACGGTTTGGCGGCAAAAGCCGACGAGGATTACATCATTCAGTGCCGGGCCCAGGGTATCTACCCGCTGAACTACTATCCGCATAATGTTCACTTCCAATCCTGGGCAGCCCTGATGTCGGGCCGAAGTGAGGATGCCATCGCGACGGCCCGCAAAGTGGCCGCCAGAGTGCCCGGTGATCTTCAGGGCAATGACTGGGCACTGTACCAGACCTTTTTGAGCATGCCCCTTTACGCCTATGTTCGCTTCGGCAAGTGGGAAGAAATTCTGTCCGAACCGGCGCCACCGGCAAACCTGCATTTCTGGACCGGTATCTGGCGCTATGCCCGGGGAATGGCCCATGCCCATACCGGCAGGCTCAATTCGGCAAGCAAAGAGCTAAAAGCCTTATCTGATATCCTCGCCAACCCCGATGCCCTCAAGGAGCCGATCGGTTTCGGCAACACCGAAATCCTGCTCACCATCGCCAGGGAAGTACTGGTCGGCGAGATTGCCGCCAAGAACACAGACTTCGATACGGCCATTGCCCGCCTGTCACGGGCGGTCCGGCTTCAAGACAGCCTGATGTATAACGAACCGCCCGACTGGTATTATCCGGTGCGTCACAGCCTGGGGGCAGTGCTGCTCGAAGCCGGGCATCCCCGGGAAGCCGAGGCGGTCTACTGGCAGGATCTGCGAAAATATCGCGATAACGGCTACGCTCTGTTCGGCCTCTGGCAGAGCCTCAAAGACCAGGACCGCCCGGGCGAGGCCCGGCAGATCGAATTAAAATTTCAGCACGCCTGGGCCGATGCCGACGTCAGCCTGTCATCGTCGCGCTATTAGACCAGGCCCTGACAGGGGGACACTTTGCCGCCTGTCAAGCCGCACACATAATTGTTGTCGCAGACTTGCGCCCCCAAGATTTGATGCTTACGTTTCGGCATATGGTCGGGGAGTTGTAACATTGCCGCTTACCCGCAACCTTTGAATCGAAAAAAGACTGACAGCAATCGAGAGGGAGGCTTAAGGCTCGCACAACAACCTCTCGTAAAGGGCGGTTCGGGAAATTCCTGAACTGCCCTTTTGGGTTTGGGCTGAACGCTCATCCAGGCCCGGTTTGATCCCAATTCGGTCCTGCAGCATTTTTTTATCTAAACCTACCATGCCGGCAGGATTGACTTTTGGGGCAAACGCATATATCAATGGCCGCAAACTTATTGAATATGCATCTAATCGTTAAACCCCGACGGCATCTTCCCATCGGAAAACAGCTGAAAACTAAAGACGCATCATGCTCGCACGATTATCATCGGCCAAATTATTATTCATTCTCGCTTTTACGCTCTATTTTTTATTGCTCGGCCATAAGCTAATGCGGATTGGGATCCACGGCGACGGTCTCGAATATGCGACCGTGGCCATGAATATGGCCGACGATGTGGGCAGTTTCTGGAAGCCTTATCTGGATGACCACATCCACCCGGTTTTCCACGAGCACCCGCCCCTGGTGTTCTGGATTCAGTCTATTTTCTTCCGCATCTTCGGCGACGGTCTTTATCTGGAATCCTTTTACGGCGCTTTGGTGGGCCTGGTGATTCTGGGGTGCATGGCGCTTTTCTGGCAGCGGGTTCGGAGCGATTTTCAGCTGCTTCCCGTGGGCAGCTGGTGGCCCATGCTGCTGATGGTGTCACTGCCCATTTTTACCTATCTCATGCAGACCAACCGCCTGAGCTGCACCTACGTCATTCTGGCGATCCTGCCCACCTATGCATCCTATCGCAGCATGATCGGTGAACGCCACCTGGCCCTTTTCAGCCTGTTGTCCGGGGTGCTGATTTATTTGGGTTTTATAGCCAAGGGGCCGGTGGCTTTTTTCACCTTGGCCGTGCCGCTGATCGCGTGGATGGCGCTGAAAGCCAAATTTTCAAGGGCCGTGATCAGCACCCTGCTGGCCCTGGGTGCCTTCGCCCTGGCCTTGTCGGCGACCTTTTATTTTTTTCCGGACAGCCAGGATTTCTGGAAAGGTTTCTGGCAAGCCCAGGTGGTGGCAAGTCTGAAAAGCGAAAGGGCGGCCGGGGATACCCACTGGTATCTGGTCGAGCGGTGGGCCGCGGAAATGGCCGTCCCGGTTGCGCTGGCCGGCTTTTTCATGATCCTGGCCCGGATATCGTGGCGTCAGGTTCGCGGAAACCGGCAGGCCCTGTTTTTCTTGCTCATCGGGCTGGCCAGCAGCCTGCCCTTTTTAACCAGCACCCGTCAGCATAGTCGCTATATATTCCATTCCTACCCGTTTTACGTGTTAAGCCTGGCTTTTGCTGCCGACCGCATTGCCGCCGGAATTGAATCTGTTTTAAGCCGGCGCCCGAGGCTGCGTGCCGCTATCGTCGTCATCGCCCTGGGCTGCTTCCTGGCTGCCTTTACCAGCATGCTCTATGGTAAAGACCGTATCCGCAGGGACCGCATAGCATTTTATGAGGATATTTACATGCAAAAAATGGAGCTGCCCGCCCGCATCACCATTTCGACCTGCCCCGGTGCAATGATCCTCAATGATTGGCTCTTTGCGGATATGATGCGGGTCTACAAAGTCAGTCTAACTCCCCAGATGGGCAAGAAATATCTATTGATCGCCAAAGACAGCGGCTGCTCGGTACCCGAAGGTTACCAGCGGATCAACCGCGAACCGACCCACAAATACATGCTTTACAGGAAGGGGCCACCCTAGCCTCATTCGAAAATTACGTTTGAGTTTTTTCCCAGGCAAAAAATCCTGCCCCTGGTTGACAGCCTTGGTCCAATTCTTAGGTTTCGAGGATCGTTGATCGGACGGTTGCGTTATGAAAAGCGATCTCAGCCGTATTCCGTTATCCGTGGGATTCTGAGCAGCCTGCATGGATGCGCCGCTCAGAATAAGCTTGACAAGCGCGTAAAATTTGGGCAATAAAAACGTATTGTAACCTATTAATATCAATAAAAAATTATATCCCGATGATACCGGGGGCCATCCATGACCATCAAGCAATTAACTGTATTGACCGGCAATTCCGTCTCCCATTTGAGCAACGTCATGTCATTTCTGAGCGGCGCGGGCGTCAACATTCGCGCCCATTGCCTGGTGGACAATGGTGACGGTTATTGCAAGCTGCGGATGGTTGTATCCGAACCGGATAAGGCGGTTGGAATTCTGCAGGCCAATAAGTATACCGCCGTGGTAAACGATGTGGTGCTGGTCGAAACCGACGACAAACCGGGCGGGTTGAGCAGGCTGCTCAAACTGCTGGAAAAAGACGATATTCAGATCGAATTTTCCTACACGGCCGCCAGCGAATCACCCGGAATCGCCATGATGGTGTTCCGTTTCTCCGACAATTCAAAGGCCATAAAAATATTGGAAAAAAACGGTCTCAAACTCATAAAATCAAACGCCTGATTTTCGGACTGAATCCCACCCCCTCGCCTGCCGGCATTGCGGCAATCTTCACAGTAGCCGCGCCACACTTGCATACCCAGCCAGACATGGTTATATTTTGTTGCCATGAAAGAACACGATGAAAAGATTCCCAATCCCAAAGAGCTGGAAAAAGAAATCAGCGAGTTTTTAGCCAAAAAGTTTGGTGACAGCGTTAAAATCGTTTCCCCCATGGTGATGACCCAGGAGGCAACCCGGGATGAGACCAAGGAGGCCGGCAAATCCAGGAAAAAAATCAATTTTGATTTAAAGCCGGAGGAACTCATTGCCTACCTGGATCAATATATCATCAAACAGGATAATGCCAAAGCCATCCTGGCCACCAAGATATGCACGCATTTCAACCGCATCCAGCGCACCCTGGCGTCTGATGATCCCATCGGCAATATGGTCGGCAGCATCAAGAATAACGTTCTGATGATCGGACCCACCGGTGTCGGCAAGACGTATATCATCAAGTTGATCGCCGACAAAATCGGTGTCCCATTTGTCAAGGGCGATGCAACCAAGTTCAGCGAAACCGGCTATGTTGGCGGTGATGTGGAGGACCTGGTAAGGGATCTGGTGCGAGAGGCTGACGATGACATTGAGCTGGCCCAGTTTGGTATCGTTTATATCGACGAAATCGACAAAATCGCCTCCAGCCGGAATTTGATCGGCGCGGACGTATCTCGAACCGGCGTGCAACGGGCGCTGCTCAAACCCATGGAGGAAACCGAGGTTGATTTGAAGGTGCCCCATGATCCCATTTCAATGATCCAGGAGATCGAACAATTCCGCAAAACCGGGAAACGGGACAAGCGCTCCGTCAACACCGGCAACATACTGTTTATCATGAGCGGGGCTTTCAACGATCTGGCGCCCATCATCGAAAAGCGTCTTTCCAAACAGGGCATCGGGTTTGGCGCCCGTATCCGCAAAGCCGCCGAACAAGTTGATATCCTCAAGCACGTTCGATCCGAGGATCTGATCCAATTCGGCTTTGAGACCGAGTTTGTCGGCCGTCTGCCGGTGCGGGCGGTTTTTGAGCACCTGACGGAAGAGGACCTTTACCGGATTTTAAAAAATCCCAACAACCCCATTGTTCTGGGCAAAAAGCTCGATTTCGCGGCCTATGGCATTGAAATCAAGTTTGAAGACCAGTTGTTGCGCGCGTTGGCCAAACATGCCTTTGACGAAAATACCGGAGCCCGCGGGCTCGTCAGTGCGGTTGAAAAAGCACTGCTTGATTTTGAAAGAAAGCTGCCTTCGACCGGCATAACCAAATTTCCCGCCACCAGTGCAATTATTGAAAACCCGGCAGATTTTCTCAACACCATCACTGCCGAAGCCCAACAAGAGGCAACCCATCAGCTCTTTGATCGGCTGCTGCAGCAGGAAAAGGAAATTATTAAAAATTACCTTAAAGAAAATCAAAAAAACATGGCAGAAAAATACAGCCTGACCATGACGCCATCCCGCATCGACATCGTTGCCAGTTGCTATGCCAAAAGCACCCTGGACATCGGCAAGGTCATTGATAAGATCAAATCCCATTATGATAACGTCAAAAAAATTGAACTGTACTTTTTCAAAAACCATGATATTAATATCGTGCTTGAAGATGACGCCATTGATTTTATCATCGAAAAGCTGATAGAATCCCCCTTCGAGTTGAATGATGTCATCGAAAAGATAGATCAGGATTTTCAGCACGGCCTTAAGCTGGCCCGGGAAAAAACCAACCGCAACCGGTTTTTCATTACGCGCAAAGCCCTGCTGGATCCCGAAGCATATGTCAGCGAGTTGATTAAAGACCAACTTATGCCATCTTAACAACCCGCATCTGTCATAAGCACCCAGGGTATTCGCCCCATCTTTAATCCAAAGGAGAAAAATCGACCATCATGATCGGAATTTCGAAACTTTATTGCGGAACGGTAGAGCCATCCGACGCGCTGCGCTATGGACGTGATTCCTCAAAATTGCCTTCGCATCTGCTGCAATTCAGTGAAGACAAACGTCCCGTGGTTGTCTGGAATGTAACCCGCAGATGCAATTTAAAATGCGTTCACTGTTATGCGCACGCCAAAGATATTTCCTTTGATAATGAATTGACCACCGAACAGGGTAAAGAATTGATTGACGATCTTGCCGCTTACGGCTCCCCGGTCATGTTGTTTTCAGGCGGCGAGCCCCTTGTTCGCAAGGACCTGCCGCAGCTGGCCGCTTATGCCGTGGAAAAAGGCATGCGCGCGGTCATCTCCACCAACGGAACCTTGATCACCCCTAAAGTGGCGCGGACATTAAAGGAGATCGGTTTATCCTATGTCGGCATCAGTCTGGACGGGATGCAGGAAATCAACGATCGCTTCCGCGGCGTTAACGGCGCGTTTCGCAACGCACTGGAAGGGATAAAAAACAGTCAGGAGGCCGGCATAAAAGTCGGGCTGCGCTTTACCGTCAACAAATTCAACGTGGGAGAAATCCCCAAGATTTTCCAGCTTCTTGAAGAAAGGGACATTCCCCGGGTGTGCTTTTACCACCTTGTTTATGCCGGCCGCGGATCCGATCTGGTAAAAGACGATTTGAGCCATGAAGAAACCCGGGCAGCCTTAGATCTGATTATTGATGAAACCAAACGGCTGCATGATGCCGGCAAGCCCAAGGAAGTACTGACGGTGGACAACCACGCTGACGGTCCCTATATCTACCTGCGTTTGCTCAAAGAAGACCCCGAGCGGGCCAAAGAGGTGTTGGAACTGTTAAAATGGAATGAAGGCAACAATTCCGGCCGGGGGATTGGATGCGTCAGCTGGGACGGTGAGGTTTACGCCGATCAATTCTGGCGCCACCACAGCTTCGGCAATGTGAAAGACCGACCCTTTTCCGAAATCTGGGAAGACACATCCGAACCGCTGCTGGGCAAACTCAAGGAGAAGAAAAAGCATGTCAAAGGCCGCTGCGCCACGTGCACCTGGCTGGATGTCTGCGGGGGTAATTTCAGGGTCCGTGCTGAAGCCGTCAGCGGCGATGTCTGGGAACCCGATCCGGCCTGCTATCTGACGGACGAGGAAATTGCGGTGGCTCATGGTACGACCACCTGTGACTAATTAGCTATTGATCTTAGCAATTCTTTTTCAGGCAAAATAACAAAATACAAGCACCAAATTTCAAACAAATACCAAATTCGAAGTCTCAATGACCGAAACTAAAGGCTCCGTTTCATAACTATGGGTTTGGAATCTTGAATTTTGGTCATTGGATATTATTTGGTATTTGTGATTTGGAGTTTGTTATTTTACGGCTCAAAAGGGTGAACCGGTTTAGATCATTAATATGTCAAGAAACCTAATTCTAGCAGCAAGGGAGCCACTAAATGTTATTTCCGGACTACAGAGCCAGGCGATTGCGGCACACGGAAGGCTTGCGGCGCATGATCCGCGAAACCAGCTTATCTGTCGACGATCTCATCCTGCCGCTTTTTGCGATTGACGGGCGGGATATCCGGAATCCGATTCCGTCGATGCCGGGCCATTTCCAGCAATCGGTCGACAACCTGCTCAAGACGGCCCAAGAGGCTTATGACCTTGGCATTCCGGCTATCGTCCTTTTCGGGATTCCTGATAAAAAAGATCCGTTGGGCACCCGGGCCTATGCTGAAGATGGTATCGTTCAAAAAGCCATTGGCGCGGTGAAGGAAAAGCTCCCCGAGCTGGTCGTTATCTCGGATGTCTGCCTTTGCCAGTACACCGATCACGGACACTGCGGCGTGGTCGACGGCGATACCATCGACAATGATGCCAGCCTGGATCTGATCGCCCGCACCGCCCTGTCCCATGCCCAGGCCGGGGCGGACATGGTCGCCCCTTCGGATATGATGGACGGCCGGGTGGGGGAGATTCGTGAAATCCTCGATGATAACAACTTCAGCCGGATTCCCATCATGTCCTATGCGGCCAAATATTGTTCGGCCTACTACGGGCCGTTTCGCAATGCCGCGGACTCGGCGCCCAAATTCGGCGATCGCCGGACCTATCAGATGGATCCGGCCAATGCCCTGGAAGCCATTCGCGAGGTCACCATGGATATCGAGGAGGGCGCCGACATTATCATGGTAAAACCCGCCCTGGCCTACCTGGATATCATTTGCCGGGTCCGCGAAGAAATTGACCTGCCCGTAGCCGCTTACAACGTCAGCGGCGAATTTTCCATGGTCAAGGCCGCCGAAAAAATGGGCTGGATCGACGGATCGAAAGTAATGCTGGAAACCCTGACGGCCATCAAACGCGCCGGAGCGGACATGATATTAACCTATTTCGCCATCGAGGCCGCTCAAGTTCTGGTGGATTCGTAGGATTGAATTTATCAGATCTTTGGTGTTTGATGTTTTGTGTTTAGTTTTGAAGATACAGAGCCGGTTAACTGCCGGTCATACAAAACACCAAATACCAAACACAAAACACTGTGCAGTTTGTGAGATTACCACAGCTGACCCTGGAAGGAGCTGAACTATATAAATATGAAACCCGGACACCCTCACCCCAAAGAACAAGCCTCTCATCCCCACAAAAAAGAAGGGGAGTCATCCCTGCGCCTGGTTGCCTGGGAGACCACCCGCAATTGCAATCTTGACTGCATTCATTGCCGGGCATCGGCCACCGCCGGCCCTCACAGCGGAGAACTGGATACGGCCGAAGCCTTCCGGTTGCTGGACCAAATCGCCGAGATCGCCAAACCCATCATCATATTGACGGGAGGCGAACCCCTGCTGCGCGACGATATCTTTGACATTGCCGCCTACGGCACCCGCAAAGGCCTGCGCATGGTAATGGCCCCCAACGGGACTCTTGTGACCGAACCCATCGCTCGCAAGCTGGTGGATTCAGGTATCAAGCGCATCAGCATCAGCCTGGACGGCGCCACCCGTGAAAGCCATGACGAATTCAGGAAGGTCGATGGCGCCTTTGACGGCGCCCTGAACGCCATGAAAATTGCCCGCAAAGTCGGCCTGGACTTTCAGGTGAACACCACCATTACCAAAACAAACCTTGATCAGATCCCCAAGATCCAGCAACTGGCGGTGGAACAGGGGGCCGTGGCCCATCACATCTTTCTGCTGGTTCCCACCGGTCGCGGCAAATATATCGTCGACAAGGAAATCAACGCCGCCGAATATGAGGAAACCCTGAACTGGTTTTATGACCAGCGGGAAAAAACCCCGATGGAGCTCAAGGCCACATGCGCCCCGCACTATTACCGCATCCTCAGGCAAAGAGCCGCTAAAGAAGGTAAATCGGTGTCTTTTAAAACCCACGGATTGGATGCGGTCACCCGGGGCTGCCTGGGCGGTATCGGGTTTTGCTTTGTCTCCCACCGGGGCGATGTTCAGCCCTGTGGATTTCTGACCGCTGACTGCGGCAATGGGCAGAGCTCCGAGGTATTAAGGAATTTGCGTGATTATGACAAACTCACGGGCAAGTGCAATCCCTGCGAGTTTAAGCGCGTGTGTGGCGGTTGTCGCGCCAGGGCGTACGAGGCCAGCGGTGATTATCTCGCCGAAGAGCCGCTGTGCAGCTATATACCTCGCAAAGCCGGCAAATAGGAAATGACTATTGACTATTGACAAATGACTAATGAAGGATATTAGTCTATTTTGTAATCGTTCGACTCACCACTTGACTTTTGATACCAACAGTTGGATACTCTCCAGAAGCAAAGATCGTTAGCCGTCGATTTTAAATAGCGCTTATGTCTTTCGGTAGTCTAATTAATCGATAGAATTCCTTCATTATTCAATATTCATTATTCAATTGTCTGTCATGAAAATCCACGCTTTGATGGTATCCGACCCCATCACCATTGCTGCCCATGCCTCCATCAGCGAGGCCATCGAGTTGATGAAGGTAAATTCGATTCGTCATCTGCCGGTGGTATCCGAGGATAATGTCCTGGAGGGCTTTTTAACGCTGGCAGATTTAAAACAGGGATTGATCCCATCCATGCTGGGAGATTTGAATTTAAGCGATTTGATGATCAGGGCGCCCATCACGGTGCGCCCGGAAGACGATGTCGAAGTAGCTGCCCAGCTTATTTATAAGCATAAAATCGGCGGCATGCCGGTGGTCGCCAACGGGAAACTGGTCGGTATCATTACAGCCACGGATATTTTGAGAACCTTTATTGACATGATGGGCATTCTCACATCCAGTTCACGCATCGATGTGGTCGTTGGAGGTCAGCCGGGTGGGTTTAAAAAAGCGTTGCAGATTGTAAATGATACCGGCGCAGACATTATCAACGTCAGCATGACAGGGGATCAATCCGGTCAACGTGTCTACTATTTCAGGCTGGAGGCGTGCAAAACGGCTGCCATCAAAAAAGCCCTCGAGGAGCAGGGCTATGAGGTACTGGCCGCCCTGGATTAGGTGTGATACACCCTGGCTTCCCGCCATTTGCGGCCGATTTCCTTGACCACAACCGGCTTGGTGTCCACGCATTCGATCATACTTAAAGTTACCTGCCCCACCTCAAGCAGAGAACAGCTTGTCATCCAGCACCGTCCATTGAAAATGATAAACCGATCGTTGAGCTTCAGGTGGTGCCGCAACTCGATATCGCGGCCCTGTTTGCGCAATTGGATCAGGGTGCCATCGAGATTGGTGGCGAGGTCCTGACGGCTCTGGCCGATGAGCAGCCGCACGGGGGTTGTGACCAGCTGGATCAAGTTAAAGGTCGCCAGGCCGATTTCAGTATCCAGAATCGTCAGGGGTGTTTTGGCCGTGCCCAGAAATTTCATAAGCTGGCCCTGGTCCTTGATAAACCGGTTGGCGGATTTGGGTCCCGGCACAGCTTTTTGATGGCCGGCGACGATGCCCTGCAACTTTTTTAGCTGGGGAAGCATGTGCTCGTCAAAGACGTTAACTTCCCAGGTGGTGTTTAAAATTCGATCTTCACAGCGGCGTAACAATTTCGGCAGGATGTCTTCAAGGAAGCGTCGATGGCTTTCACGCGATGGTTCCGCCAGCAATTTGGCAACGAGCTTTTGGTGATTGGGATTGACGCCCAGATGCTCGATTTCAATGTTAAACCGGCCGCAAAGCTCTTCCAGCTCATAATTGCCGAAATATTCTTTGAGCGCATCCGTCAGTATTTCAATGTTTTCGTTTTCCATCGGTTTTCTTCTTTTTCAATTTCCTGCAGATATAAGGCAGCGCGCAGATACCAGCCCCCCAGAGCAAACTGTTGATAAAGGTCGGGATGTATATCCAGCTGCCCGGAAACCAGTGCCTTGAAAATAGCGCTTGAGAGATGATGGGAAAATGCAATATTTTTGTCGCTAGTACCAGTGCGCTGAGGCCCAACGACGGCTGCACGTGACCGGGGGACAGGGTGCTGGCAATCGACACCGTGATCGCTACAATCGAAACACTCAAGGCGAAGTGAATCAGGGCAATTACAGCTATTATACCAAACTTCTTCATAATATTAAAGATTTTGTAACTTTTTATATTATTTTTGGTAAGCTACATAAATTTTGGTGCCCAGCCAGAATGGTTCGAGACAAACGGCTTAATCATGAGGTGCTGCCCGTCGGTTGTCAATTGAACGGCCCCGTTGAGATCGGTGCGAAAAATGTCGACCCCCAAATCCCTGTAGCGATCCAGCACCTCGGGATGGGGAAATCTAAAGCGGCTGTGGCGGCCACAGGATACCACCACCACCTGTGGGTCTACTTCTGCTATGAATTGGTGGCTGCTCGATGAACGGCTGCCGTGGTGGGGGACGATTAAAACGTTACTGGCGAGTCGATCGCCGCTGAGGCGAGTCAACTCCTCTTCAGCGGTGGCCATGATATCCCCGGGGAACAGAAAAGAGGTATCAACAAAAGAAACTTTGACCACCAAAGAGTTGTTGTTGGCATTGCGCCAATGATCTGATTCTTTGCGCTCCAAGAAATCGCGCGGCGGATACAAAAGCTCCAGGCGCACATCGCCGACCATGTGCTCATGTTCCATGGACGCGTAAGCCGGCAAACGAATCCCCCGCCGGTCACAAACTTGCTTCAATTCCTGATATCCCTTGGTAGGACGCGGTTCACCATTGGACCACAGGGATTTGACGTTAAAATGATCGGCAAGATAAATCAGCCCGTTGAGATGATCACTGTTGGGGTGTGAGAGAATCAGCAAGTCGACGGTCATAATTTTCTTTCGCCACAACATCGCCGACATCGATGATGGTAACCCTGAGATCCGGATGCCAGAAGCGCTGGTACAGCCAGTAGCCACTATCGGCTGCCAGGATGAACAGCGCCAATAACAGGCCGATTTGGGGCCACTTTCGGAGAGACAGGCGCCTGAACCCGCCTGCCCCAAACGGCCTTGAAAAATTTCTTCCGGTGCCGGATGCCGTTACGCCAGACGCCGCCGGTGACCGGATCAAGTTTAAGAGCGCCCAGCCCAGGGTATAGTAGCAGACAATCTCCAGGATGCTGGGGGTGATGGTTTTAATCGATGCAAAGGGCAAATCGGCAAACCATTTTACGATAGCGAGGGCGCCTGCCAGCGCAACGGCACCGGCTTTAAGGCACCCGACCGCCAGGGTCGTGCTCAGCGGCGCCAAGAAAAACGCCGCCAGGCCCAACGGAACGGTAATAAATCCGACCAGCGGAACCACCAGAAAGTTGGCCGCCAGCCCGACCAGCGAAATCTGATTAAAATAGAAGGCAACCAGTGGCATGCCGCCGGCAATGGCAAAAAGTGACACCAGAAAAAAAGCCACCAATTTGAGTGCAAACCGTTTTTGCCAACCACGATTTTCCGGCGCCGGCTGCAGGATGCCATATTGATGGATGGTGGAAAATCCATAAATGATCGCAAAAACGGTGGTAAAGGAAAGTTGAAAAGATATCGAAAACAGCGCGGGTGGATCGGCCATCAGGATCACCAGCGCTGCCACCGCCAGGGTGTTGGCGGGATCCTGTTCTTTGGCCAGTAAAAAGGTCATTAAAAATACACTGACCATTAGGACGGCGCGCTGGGTGGACGGTGATAATCCGGCGACCATGCCATAGGCAATCACCGGCATCAGGGATAGCAGGGCAGCCAATTTGCGCGTCCAGGCGTGCCTTAATAACGGTTTGATCCAGCCCGTCAGCCAATTAAAAAAGGCGAAAGCCACGGTGGCCACAATCCCGACGTGAAGTCCGGATATGGCAAGCAGGTGGGCGACCCCGGAGCGGTTAAAGGCTTGCCGGGTCGCATCAAAGATTTGGGTGCGGTCCCCGATAATGAGCGCCTTGAGCACACCCTGGACTTCAGGCGATCCGGCATTTCCAACCAGATCGGCAAATTGGCTGCGCGCCCGTTGGATGGCCGGCAATATACCTGTCGGCGGCAATTTTGCGGCAATGCGTATGTTGTCTGCTTTAACGTAGGCAGTGGCCAAAATCCCTTTGAAAACCATGTAGCGCTTATAGTCGAAGCCGCCGGGGTTATTAAAATTGCGAATCGAACGGATTCTGGCTTTGAAACGGATTTTATCCCCCCTATTGATATCCGGCGGTTGCCCCACTACGGTCACCCGCAACAAACCGGTAACCGCATGGGTTTGATGATCCGCATCAAGAGACGCAACCCGCAAATCAAATCTGGTGCGGTTTCTGATTTGCCATGGCTGATTATCGATTTGCCCGGAGATACCCCAGCGGTGGGTGTCCGTGTAATGGCGGATATGATGGGCGGGAATCCGGGGCGACAGCCACGGCTGAATCGACAGGTAGCCCACGGAGGCCAACAGCAACATTGCCCCGTAGAAAGCCGGTTTAGAAAGATAAAGACAGATCAGAACAGATGCACCGCACACAATCGCCAGCAGGCCGACACCAGCGGCAAAGCCCGGGAAGCGGTCCCCCAGCGCGATGCCGACCATCAGGGCAATCAGCATAGGAATCAGCGGTCGGAAATAAAAACGGTCATTCATGGCAAGGCTGTTCCTAATTGAGCGAATACCGCTCAATTGGATTCTGTCCAATTGGGATATCATTTGATCCGCGAAATGGTGGCACCCAAACCGGCAAACTTCTTTTCGAGCGCCTGATAGCCGCGGTCCAAATGATAGACGCGATTAACCTGGGTGGTACCTTCCGCCACCAGGCCGGCGAGGATGAGGGAGGCGCTGGCCCTCAGATCAGTGGCCATCACCTGGGCAGCTGACAAATGGGGCACGCCTTTGACGATGGCGGTGTTGCCGGACACTTGGATATCGGCTCCCATTCGTCTTAATTCACTGACGTGAATAAAACGGTTCTCAAAAATGGTTTCCGAAATCATGCTGGTGCCGCCGGCGATACTCATCAGCACCATAAACTGGGCCTGCATGTCGGTAGGAAATCCCGGATAGGGTTGGGTCTTGATATCGACGCTTTTGAGGGGGCCTTCATGATTCACATGGACGACCTGGCCGTCGATCTTGATGTCAGTGCCGGTAAGCCGCAATTTGTCTATCAGGGCGCCAAGATGGTCCGGTTCCGAATCGAAGATGGTGACACTGCCCCCGGTCAGGGCTGCCGCCATCATAAACGTACCCGCTTCGATACGATCGGGAATGATGGTGGCCTCAACCGGTTTCAAAGACGAGACCCCATGGATGGTGATGACCGAGGTGCCGGCCCCATGAATGTCGGCGCCCATTTGCGTTAAGGTGTCTGCCAGGGCAATAATTTCGGGCTCTCGGGCGGCGTTGCGCAATACCGTCGTCCCGTTGGCCAGGGTGGCCGCCATCATCATATTTTCGGTCCCGGTCACCGTGACCACATCGAAATAGATGTCGGTGCCCTGCAGGCGACCGGCCGATGCTTCCACGTAACCGTGTTTCAATTCAATGGAAGCACCCAGAGCCGCCAGACCCTTTAAATGCAAATTGATGGGTCGCGCGCCGATGGCACACCCCCCCGGCAGCGATACCCGGGCCTTGCCCAATCTGGCCACCAGCGGGCCAAGGACCAACACGGAAGCCCGCATTTTCCGCACCAGGTCATATTCAGCCTCATGCTGAATCTGTCCACCGGCATCGACGCGAACCGTATCGGCCCCGGTTTCAACCCGGGCGCCAAGGTTCTCCAGCAGCAAGGCGGTGCTATGTATATCCTGCAACTGGGGCACATTGGAAAAAGTACTGGTCCCCTCGGTCAGAAGGGCAGAAATTAAAATCGGTAAAGCGGCATTCTTCGCCCCGCTGATGTGTACGTCGCCCCTGAGCGCCCGGCCCCCTTCGACGATGATTTTATCCATAAGAACCTCTGTTGATAATGACTAATGATTATTGATCATTGAAAAATTGCGGCATGCTGTCTATTTGATTATGTGAGAAGAGAGAAATTTTTAGGACAAAACCCCTTTGGATAGAGCCAAGGAAATGATCTTCACCGCAAGCGCATGCTGTCTGGGACCATTAGGAATCGTTATACATGAACCGGTGACAGCGAAGAAATCTGTCAGACCCCTTCGTCCCGCAGAAAAACAAAATAACCTGTTTTTAGTTTTTTGCGGTTCATTCATTACGGCGCCTTATGGTCGCGTTCATGGGGTTGTGGTGAAGATTATTCCCGGAGCGGCCCGGCTTTACCCCCTCCGAGTCCTCAATTACCTGATAGCGGTATTTTTTATTGGGGTAGTTCACACAATCAAGATTCCACCAATATTCAATCTGCTTTCGTCAATAGTCAATAAAAAAGCGCCCTCCCCTTCCACCCTATTTGGGATAAGCGCTTTTGACAGACCCTTGGGAGCGGATTTTAGTGATGATCTGCGCCATGTCCTTTCATCGTGTCATAGACGGCTTTGATGATACAGTACGTCAGTCCCATTCCCATAACTGACAGGGCAAACCACAGACCGCCCATAAACAGCAGGTGGCCTGCATCCCAAATCCATTCAAAATGAAACGGAAACATTATCGTCCTCCCTCAAGGGGTTCATAGGTTCACGGTTCACCGTTCAGGGTTACCCTGTTTCTATTTCCCCGGATTTCTCGCTAGGCTTATTTTCGAATATTTCTTTCTACAATATTACTGCTTCGGGTGCATCCCCAACCTCGGAACCCTGAACCCTGAACTTTGAACGGCAATCAGGCTTCCGCCGGTTCAGGCTCCCCGGCAGGGGTTTCTTCCACGGCTTCCTCCCCCTGGGCTTCGGGTTCGGTTGCAGCAACCTCGGCCACCGGTGAATCAGGGGGATTTAATTCCAGTTCCTGGGGAAATATCGGCAAATAGCGATACGAGATCGATATCGCAATCGTTCCCATTGCCACGGGCAAAAGGGTGGTAGCGACTTCCTGCCAACTCGGGAAGTACGGCACCCAGCCTTCAAATGTCAATACCGGAATCGCCAGGACCTGCAAGACCATTACCCAGCGGTTGAGGCAGACGCCCAGAACCGCCAGAATGACGGCCAACCATAAGGTCGCCGGGGTTTTACGGCCTTTATCGGTGATCAGAATCGCCGCCGGAACGATCCCGCAAAGCCCGATTTCCGCAATCAGGATCCACAGGCCGTACCAGGAACCCGGGTTGTTGGTGTAAAAGTCCAAAAAGGTGAAGCCCTTGGCAGGCGCGGTCACCATGGCCCAGTAAATGGTATCAATAATCTTGGCCGTGATATAAGCGGCCAGCATCCACCCGGAAATTTTGGCCAACAATTCGACGACATTGTCCTTGACCAGCTTTTTGCGTGCCGCGGTTTCGGTAATTTTCGTAATCAGAATGGTAAAACACGGTCCACAGGCGGCCGCCGACCAGGTGAACAAAAAGAAGGTCCAGGGCCATACGAAAATACCTTCACGAAATCCAAAGGGCCGTCCGAACATCACGCCGGGCACACCGCCCAACGAACCCTGGTGGAAGAAGGAAAGAAAGGCACCGGTAGCGGCAAACACGGCCATGATCTCGTGCATGTTGTGGCTCAGATTATGGAAAAAGGGCACCTTATCGATCTGGCGATTTTCCAGAATCATGGGTACATATTCGATGGTCAAAACACCCAGATAGGCGGTCAGGCAGAAGGCCACCTCGGTAAGCATGGAGTGGACATTGGCATGCCAGAAAATAAACCAGCCGCGCAAGGGCTGCCCGACATCAAATCCCAAAATCATCAGAGCCGAAACATAGCAGTAAAATCCGACCAGGACGGCAAAATTGACGATGTTCTTCAATTCATCCTTGCCGATAATATAGCGCAGAAATCCGGTGAAAAAGGCACCGCCGCCCAGGGCAATGATCGCAAGATCAGCCCAGATCCACAGGGCGAATCCATAGGCGTTGTTCATGTTGGTTTGATTCAACCCCTTGAAATACACCAGCACCATGGCCAAGAGGCCCCACAACAGGACGACACTGACGGCCCCGATCCACAGCAACTCCTTTGGGGATTAATGCAGAATCCATAAGTACAGTGCTCCTAAATCTGTCTGGTTATTTTTTAATTACTTTTCGCAACAACCTTGAGATACTAAATTCGCTTTTATCGATTAACCGCTGATTAGGGATTAGCGTCTGTTAAACCTATTCCAGCGTTTTAAAATCAGCCAGAATTCCATAATTATTCATTCGTCATTCGTCATTGCCTACCCGTGTCTAACCCTACCTTCTTCTTTAAGATAGTTGTCGCCGGCCCGTCGGACCCACTCCCGGCTGGAAAGGTAGTAAACCTTGGTATTCACACCCAGCCTTTCCAGCAGCCGGAAGGCTTTGGGATTGCGGGGTTTGCCACCGTGCCGGTTGT
>WOR8_10003938_pt1 | contig 22452 bp, 14 predicted proteins | sample DeeMarSeWOR38_10_FD_19890 | JGI IMG/M metagenome (IMG submission 19890) | reverse complement strand
TGCAGGATGAAGGAGTTGCCCTTGCGGTTCACTTTGCCGTCGGCGTCGAAGATCGGTCGGTTCCGATACTCGAGTGTCACCTTCGCATTGTGCCGGTGGATGAACATGTTCACGCCGAGGCCGAAATGGTGCATCCAGTCACACCCTGATTGCTCATCGTTGCCCGCACACCCGAAGGCCTGAAAACCAGACCCTTGCCAGTTGACGTATGGCTGGAACTTGATCTCCTGACCCACGTGGCCAGGGATCAGAATGCCGAGCTCGGAGTACAAGCTGTGACCCGTTCCGATCATCGGATATGCGTTGCCGGCACCCGTGCCCGCGTCGGCCGGATTCATGATTCCGATCGGCCGAATGTTGTCCGGTCCGAAGTTCTGGTACTGGTAGACCCCATACCAGGTGGCGGCACCGCCATCATCGCCACCGAAGGGAATATCGAGGAACAAGTCCCCCGAGGCGATGACCAAGGTGCGAACCTTTGCGGATAGGATTTCGCCGGTCGTCTCGTCGGTCTCGCCATACCACACGCCCCAGGGGTGCGCGTAGCCGCCAAAGCCCAAGTTGAAGACCTTCTTTGCTCCAATGTAGGTCCCCACCGTGTACGGAAGCACGTTGGACTCCTCGTCGAGGAACTGAAACATGAAGTACCCCGTGTATGCCCACGCATTGGTGTCGCGATAGTTCCCCATCGCTGTCGGGCCAGGAGCCGCCGTGTTGCCCGTGAGCGAAACGTCGAACGCAGTGAACGGCCTCGTCACCGCAATGCGATAGTCGAACAGCCCAAACTTTCCTTTGGCATAGATGCCCAACTGGCGCGCAAACTGGTCTTCACGCTCGATCAGTGGCCAGTTCATGATTGGCAGGTCGAGGCTCATGGACGTGATCGTGCTTGCGTTGGTCTGGCGAGAGATGCCGTTCCAATAAATGAGGCCGCCACCGAGGTAGAAGGCCTTGTTCCTGCTGACCTGAAACTCCACCCAGGCATCGTGAAAGAAGAGCTGAGGTTTGCGGGCGTTTCGGAACGTTTGGTTGTTGATCCCAATGTGCATCAGGATGAACGTCCGTGGGAAGATCTGGCCGAATGCCAAGAACCGCGCTCGGCGAAGGGCCACGTCTCCATACCAGGGGCTGTCGTCTCCCTGGACCTCGGTGCCTGGGGCGAGTTGGATGGCCCGCGTCCAGACCTGAAGCCAGGCCGCCAATCGAAAATAGAGAGTGCCATCGTCATTGAGGCTCCACTGGAGCTTCTTGGCGCGCCCGTCGGCCGAGACGAAACCAGGGCCTACTCCGGGGATCGGCTCCGGCTCAGGTGCCAACTTCCGACCCATGAGCTGCATCTGCTTCTTGGCCTCTTCGAGCTGCTTCTCGGCCTCCTCGATCGCCGCTTGGGCCTGGTCCAGCTTTTCCTGCGTGACCTCGTCGCCCACCTCCACTACGTTCGATTGGTATTCGGTCGTTGCTTCGAACGCACCCGCTTCGGTCGCCTCGTCCGCCTCGTCGATTGCGGTGTCCCCGGGGACAGCCGCCTCCTCCTCGGCCCAGGCCCTAGCGGGGTTGAGCCCCGTCATTGCGATGCAAGCCAAGGCGAGTATCCAGGCACGCCTAAACCATTGCGGCTTATGGCTGTTTTCCAATTCCTGCCTCATCACAACCCTCCTCTCGGCCTCGAGTCAGCCGCTAGTGCATGCCGGTTGGCGCCTTCGCTCCGACTGGGACGCGAATGTGTTCGACCATTTCCTGGACCTCTTGAGGTGGTGGCGGCGTGAACCGGCTCACCACGAAGGCGACCGCGAAGTTCAGCAACATGCCGAGCGCGCCAATGCCCTCTGGGGAGATGCCAAACCAGAACTGGTCGGGCGTGCCGCCCATGAACTTGAAGTAAATGATGTACGCCGCGGTGAAGACGATTCCGGCGAGCATGCCTGATACGACACCCTCGCGATTTGCACGCTTGACGAAGATCCCGAGAATGATTGCCGGGAAGAACGACGAGCATGCGAGCCCGAACGCAAATGCAACGACTTGCGCGACGAAACCCGGTGGGTTGATGCCGAAGTAGCCCGCGATCAAGACGGCGACGCCGGCGGCGACGCGCGCGGCGAGCAGCTCTTGCTTCTCGGTGATCGACGGGACGAACACCCGCTTGAGTAGATCGTGGCTGATCGACGTGCTGACGACGAGCAAGAGGCCGGCCGCCGTCGAAAGAGCGGCCGCAAGCCCACCGGCTGCGACCAGCGCAATCACCCAAGCTGGAAGCTGTGCGATCTCGGGGTTGGCGAGTACGATGATGTCACGATCGACGTAGAGCTCGTTCGCCGTGTCCGGATTGGGGTTGCTCACCACCCGTTCACCATGCGCGCCTCGCTGATCGGTGAAGCTCGGCTTCCCGGCAAGCGCGTCGCCGGCCACGTACTGCACCTTGCCGTCGGAGTTCTTGTCGACCCATGCGAGAAGGCCCGTGTCTTCCCAAGTCTTGAACCACTGCGGAATCGACTTCTCTCCTTCGACCTTCGCGTAGCTAGCACCGCTCACCGCCTCGATGAGGTTCGTGCGTGCGAATGCGGCCACCGCCGGAGCGGTCGTGTACAGCAAAGCAATGAAGAAGAGCGCCCAGCCGACGCTGCGTCGTGCGTCGCGCACCTTCGGCACTGTGTAGAAACGTACGATCACGTGGGGCAGCCCGGCGGTGCCCGCCATGAGCGCGCCGGTGATGCACAAGACGTCCAACATCGACTTCTTGCCCGACGTGTACTCTGCGAAGCCCAGCTCGGTGTTGAGCTGGTTGAGCTTGTCCATCAGCTTGATGTTCTCGCCTCCGGCGATCTGAGATCCGATCTCGCCCGCAAGCGCGCCACCAAACCCAATCTGAGGAATCAAATGGTCGGTGAGCAGAATGCTGATGAAGATCGCGGGCACGAGATACGCGAAGATGAGCACGCAGTACTGAGCGGCCTGCGTGTACGTGATGCCCTTCATTCCGCCGAGAACCGCATAGAAGAAGACGATCGCCATGCCGATCGCGACGCCCGTATTGATGTCCACCTCGAGGAATCGGCTGAACACCACACCGACTCCGCGCATCTGCCCCGCCACGTAGGTAAACGAAACGAATACCGCGCAGAGGACGGCCACGATGCGCGCCGTGTTCGAGTAGTAGCGGTCGCCTACGAAATCGGGGACCGTAAACTTCCCGAATTTCCGCAAGTAAGGGGCCAATAGAAGAGCAAGAAGGACATAGCCGCCCGTCCAGCCCATCAAATAGACCGCGCCATCGTATCCCATGAACGAGATCAAGCCAGCCATGCTGATGAACGATGCAGCACTCATCCAGTCCGCACCGGTCGCCATCCCGTTCACGACGGGATGAACGCCTCGCCCTGCGATGTAGAAGTCACCCGTGGTGCTCGCTTTCGACCAGATTGCGATGCCTATGTAGAGGGCGAAGGTGCCGCCCACGATGATGAATGTCCAAGTCTGTACGTCCATGGTTCTCTCCTTCTATCGACTCGAACGATTAGTCCTCGTGCACGTCAAACTCTCTGTCGAGCTTGTTCATCAATCGGGTGTAGAGAAAGATCAGAACTACGAACACGTAGATCGAACCCTGTTGCGCGAACCAGAAACCGAGCTTGAAGCCAGTGCCGGGGATCGTGTATTCGTCCAGCGCGTCTACCCAAAGGATTCCCGCGCCATAGGAGACGGCCCACCAGACGGCGAGCAGGATCAGCAAGAGACGAAGGTTTCTCTTCCAGTAACGATCGGCGACCTCTTGGGTGTGTCTCGCGCTGCGCGCTTCTTCCGAATCAGTCATTGTTGCTTCCGTTTCTCCGCCAGCAGCGGCTCAGTCCTTCTTCAGTAGGGCTTCGACCACCGATGGGTCGGCGAGTGTTGAAATATCTCCGAGTTGGTCGGCTTCGTTGGCAGCGATCTTGCGGAGGATTCGCCGCATGATCTTGCCGGAGCGCGTCTTCGGTAGACCGCTCACCACGCGGATCTCGTCGGGCGTCGCGATGGGCCCGATGACCTGGCGCACCTGTTCTTTGAGTGCGCCTTGGAGCTCGTGCGGCTCCCAGCCCTCGCCTGCGATGGGCACGACGAAGGCGAAGATGCCCTGTCCCTTGATCTCGTGCGGACAGGGAACCACTGCGGCTTCGGCCACTGCCTCGTGGGCGACGAGTGCGCTTTCGACTTCGGCCGTTCCGAGGCGATGACCCGAGACGTTGATCACATCGTCGACTCGGCCGGTGATCCAATAGTAGCCGTCCGCGTCGCGCTTACATCCGTCGCCAGTGAAGTAGTAAGGCGGGTACTGCGCAAAGTACGTTTCGAGAAAACGCTTGTGGTTGCCGTGAATCGTGCGCGCCTGACCGGGCCATGGGCGTTTGATGCAAAGATAGCCGCTGACATCGTTACCCTCGATGAGCTTGCCTTCTTGGTCGACCAAGATCGGCTCGATGCCGAACAATGGGAAGGTTGCAGAGCCGGGCTTGGTCTTCGTTGCGTTCGGGAGCGGACTGATCAAGATGCCGCCCGTCTCCGTTTGCCACCAAGTGTCGACGATCGGGATCTTCCCGCCACCGACGACCTCGTGGTACCACCTCCAAACCTCGGGATTGATGGGCTCACCCACCGTTCCCAGAACCTTCAGGGACTTCCGGCTCGAGCCCTTGACCGGCTCCGAGCCCTCTCGCATGAGGGCCCGGAGCGCGGTGGGCGAGGTATAGAGCGTCGTCGCGCCGATGTCATCGACGACGTTCCAATACCTACTTGCGTCGGGGTATGTCGGTACCGATTCGAACATGACGGTGGTGACGCCGTTCGCTAGCGGTCCGTAGATGATGTAACTGTGCCCCGTAATCCATCCGATGTCTGCGGCGCAGAAGTGGATGTCGTCGGGCCCGATGTCAAAGACGTACTTGAAGGTCGATGCGGCGTACGTCAGATAGCCGGCTGTCGTGTGGACGAGGCCTTTCGGCTTTCCGGTCGATCCAGAGGTGTAGAGGATGAAGAGCGGGTCTTCGGACGCCATCCACTCGGACGGGCAAGTGATGCGTTGCTCGGCGGTGGCCTCGTGCATCCAGATGTCTCGACCCTGTTCCATCCTCGTGTCCGCGTCGGTGCGCTGAACGACGAGCACCTTTTCCACGACCCCGAGTCCCTCGACTGCGTCGTCCGTGATCTTCTTGAGTGGGATGCGCTTCGACCCGCGGAGCCCTTCGTTGGCTGTGACGACGACCTTTGCCTCGGCGTCGATGATTCGGTCGCGAAGCGCGTCTGCGCTGAACCCGCCAAAAACGATCGAATGAACCGCACCGATGCGCGCGCAAGCGAGCATCGTGTAAGCGAGCTCCGGTATCATCGGAAGGTAGATGCAGACGCGATCTCCCTTGCGGACGCCGAGCGACTTCAGGGTGTTGGCGGTGCGGCCCACCTGCGTCTTCAGCTCTGCAAACGAGATGTACTGGTATTCGCCTGGCTCGTCCGCGACGAAGATGATTGCGGTCTTGTCAGGGTTTTTGGCGACGTGGCGGTCGACGCAATTGACCGCTGCGTTGAGGCGTCCCCCGCCAAACCAGACGAATTCGCCCGGTCCGTGCTCTTCGAAGATGCTGTGCGGTTCGTAAAACCAATGGAGCTCTTGGCTCTCCGCACGCCAGTAGTCGAGAGTGTTGGTGAGACTGCGATCATAGAGGGCTTCGTAGTCCTCCATGCTCGAGATGCGTTTTCTGTTTTCGAGTGTTGGTTGTGAGAGTGTCATCGGTACACCTTACACAGGAAGCGCTTCCCGTATACGCAAGAGACGTACCAATGCTCACCGTCTTGAAACGACTCTGAAACTCGTTCTAACGCGTCGCGGCAAGCGTTACGATTCGTAGCAGGACGCTACACTTCGAAACGTTACCCACATACCCAAGTCGCCTATTCGGGTGGTCGCGAGTCGCGTCGCGGGATTCCCATGCGCTGGCGACGCTCCCAGAGTGTCTTGCGGCTGATGCCGAGCCGCCTTGCGAGCTCCGTCTCGCTGAGCTCGTGCTGATGGGAAAGGACGAAACGTCGCAGGTAGCCTTCGAGCGATGGGTCATCCTCGAAGTCGTCTGTCGCAATTCCTGCCGGCGCGCTCGACGAGGGCAAGCCGAGTAGGGCTTCCGTGATCGGTCCCGATTCGTGGAGGATCACGGCGCGCTCTACGGCGTGCTGAAGCTCTCGAACGTTGCCCGGCCATCGGTAGCGCTTCATGGCCTCCACGGCCCTATCGTCGAGCTCGAGCAGCGGTCGGCCGAGCTTGGCGGCAGCTTTGGCGAGGAAGACTTCGGCGAGGGCCAAGATGTCGTCCACCCGCTCGCAAAGGGGCACCAGCTGGATCTCGACGACTTTGAGTCGGAAGTAGAGATCTGCCCGGAATTCCTGTCGTTCCACGAGCTTCGGGAGGTCTCGGTGGGTTGCCGCGATGAGACGGATATCGACGGCCTCCGCCTTGCGAGCACCGACACGGCGGACCTCGCGCTGTTGCAGCATTCGCAGCAGCCGCGCCTGCGCAGCCGAGGTCAGCTCTCCGATCTCGTCGAGGAAGAGCGTGCCCCCATTTGCCGCATGGACGAGACCTTCTTGGCGGCTGAGGGCGCCGGTGAATGCTCCCTTTTCATGGCCGAACAGCTCGGACTCGAGGAGCGTGTCGGGGATCGATGCACAGTTGACCGCGACGAAGGCACCCGAGCGGCCACTCTGGTTGTGAACGGCCCGCGCGATCAGCTCCTTGCCGGTTCCGGACTCGCCCAGGATCAGTACGCTGGCCGCGGTTGGTGCGACTTTGCGGGCGCACCGAAGCGCGTCACGCATGGGGCTCGACTCGGCGGCGATGATTTCATGCGGGTCGCCGTTCATGCTGGCGCCATTGATGCGGTTCAATGTGTGGAGACGAAGAATCCGATCGACGGCCGTGCTCAGCGCTTCCGGTTCGAAGGGCTTCGACAAGTAGTCCGCCGCGCCACGCTTCATCGCATCGACCGCGGCACTCACGGAACCATATGCCGTCATCACGATGACCGGTACCGCGCCCACCCGCTCGAGGAGCACATCACCCGTCTCGCCGGTGAGCCGCACGTCGGTGATCACGAGGTCGAATGACTCCGGACCCTCGCTCTCCGCGGCGGAAACGCTCGCGACGTCCACCACCTCGTGTCCGTCCCGCGTCAGGATGCGCTTGATCTCGGCGCGGATGACGCGCTCGTCCTCCACCAAAAGGATCTTCGCCACCGGTGATTAGTACCAAAGGAGTGTGGCGTCGTTCAATCCCTCAATTTTCATACGCTTGGAGAGTGATCGTGAAGCGGCTGCCCCCTTGGTTTCGCGGCTCGTAGCTCAGCGTGCCGCCGAAGCGTTCGACGATTTGGCGCGATACGGATAGGCCGAGCCCCGTACCCTGCCCATCGGGCTTAGTCGTGAAGAACGGCTCGAACACACGGTTGGATAGCTCGTCTGGGATGCCGGGCCCTTCATCGTCGACCTCGATCCGCACAGTCCCATTTTCGAGACGTGTACGGACGTACACCGTCGCGCCCCTTGGGCAGGCCTGACGCGCGTTGTTGAGAAGGTTGACGAGCACCTGCGTGAGACCATCGGGAGTCGCCATCGCGGGTGCGTCGGAGCGGACATCCAGAGCGATACGGCACCCTTCCGTCTCGAGCTTCGCGAGCTCGGCTGCGGCGCGCACGACCCGTGCCACCGAGATGGCCTGCAGCTCGACGGCTGCTTCGTCGCGTCGGCTGAAGGTGAGCAGGCTCTGCACGATGCCGTGAATCCGCTGCGCTTCGTCGACGATGATCCCGAGGCGCTCTTCGGCATCGGCCGCGCTGGGATCTGCAGCCAGGTTCTTCGCGACCATGAGAATCCCCGTGAGTGGATTGCCGACCTCGTGCGCGATGCCCGACGCGAGGGTCCCGATCGAGGAAAGTCGATCTTTGTGGGCGACGTGGCGCTCCAATTGTCGAAGCGCGGTGATGTCTTCGACGACGAACACCCGCCCTTCCTCGGGTTCACCGGGAATCACTGCAGTCTGAGCACGTAGCTCGATCTTCCGGTCCCCTAGTTCGTACTCGCGTTCGATGACGGAGCCCGATGGTTGATGCGCGAGCTCGTCGAAGAGCGGCCACCATGGGTTCGGAATGTCGCTCAACGGGTTGCCGCAGATGTCGTCCTCGTTGAGCCCGGACATGCGCTCGAGCTGTGCGTTCCAGACGACGACGTCTTCATGGTCGTCGACGGTACACACACCGACGGGCAGCTCCGACATGAGGAGCGAAAGGTATCGCCGCGCGGCGTGTGCTGGCGACATGCGCTGTTCGGCCCCGAGCGAGTCGAGCTCTCGGAACGCTCGGAGGCGTTCGGCGAGCGCATCCGTGCGCATCGGGCGCCCCCCTTGGACGTAGGTGCGCGCGGCGAGTGGTCCAATTCGTTCGCTGAGACGGCCTTCGAGCTCCGTGATCAATCGCAGGAGCTCCGGGCGATCGCGAGGCGGCCAATACACGCCGGCGGCGGCCGCTGCTTCGTAGATTTCCTCGATCGCGGTGCGTTTGCCAACGTATGACGTCAGGCGCTCGAGGAGCGCTTCCGCCGAATCGGGCACCTGTAATAGCCGCGTCACTCGTGGTTCGCGGCATGCTTCTGCGGCGTTGCGCTCCTCGGTGGAGCGCGTCGTGAGCAACGAGACGCCGACGAAGACGAATGCGTGGGCCGTGAAGCTCAGCCAAATGGTTGGGCCGCGAGCCGTCGGATCCATGAAGCCGAAGAGCGCGTACAGGCGGGACACGTCGACCTCCACGCCGAACAAAGGCGTGGCCGTGAGGACGGCCCACGAGGCAGCGCCTACGATGAGACCCGAGAGCACACCCTCACGCGTTGCACGCCGCCAGAAGAGGGTCCCGATGAGGCCGGGCAACAGGTGGGTCACGGCAAGAAATGACGCAAGACCGAGGTCGACGAGCGAGCGTGTGCGCGGCAGCGTGAAGTGAATGAGTAGCCCTGCTACGACCACGCCGACGATCGTCGAGCGTCGGAACACCGCCCAGCGCGTCAGTAACGACTGCGGCGAGGGCAGGAACAGCGGAGGGACGAGGTAGTGGGCCACCATTCCGCTGAGCGCGATGGATGAAACCAAAATCATGGCACTCGCAGCGGATACGGCTCCCAAAAAGGCGAGCACCTGGAGCGTCGGCGAGCTCTGCACCGCAATCAGCACGTAGTCGTCGGGGCGGATTCCGGGCGTTGCGAGCTGGGCTCCGGCCCAGAGCAGAATCGGCACGGGGAGGTTGATCGCGAAGAGGTAGAGCGGAAGAGCCCAGCGTGCAGTCTCGAGGCTGCGTGGCCCCGGTCGTTGAACGAAGGCGACGAAGAACTGACGCGGCAAGAGGAACGCTGCGCAGAACGTCACGAACACGAGCGAGATCCAGCTTTCTCCCATGACGGGACTGGTGATGTTCTCGATGAGCTCCGGGTGCTGTTCGAGGTGCGTTCCCAGGCCGTCGAACCCCCCGAACACCAGGAATAGTGCGGCCGATCCGACCACCAACAGCGCGACCAGCTTGAACATGCTCTCGAAGGCGAGGGTGGCGATGAGGCCCGGTCGATGGGCGCGGCCGTCGGCGTAGCGCACGCCCAACGCCACTGCGAAGGTGCAAAGCAAGATTGCGTAAACGGAACCGAGCTCTTCCGTCGGCTCTTCCCCCACGAGGATGGCAGCGCCGTCCGCCACCGCGCGAAGCTGCAGAGCGATGTATGGGAGTAGCCCGGCGACCATGAAGATCGATACGGCCGCACCGAGCGCGCGGCTCTGATAGCGGAAGGCGAAGAGGTCCGCGATGCTTCCGAGGCGATATCGATCGACGAGCTCTGCAACCGGTGCCCACAGTATTGGTATCGCGATGCAGGACAGGGTCACCCCGAAGTAGATCGCGAGAAAATCGTAACCCTCCGTCGCGGCGAACCCGACGCTTCCAAAGAGCGTCCACGTCGTGGCATAAACGCCGAGTGCCAGAGCGTAGCTGAAGCGGTTCCGGCCGAACCGCCCCCAGCGGGGCGAGCGCTCTACGACCTCGGAGCCGACGATGTAGAGGCCCAGAAGGGCCATCGAGAGGAAGAATAGGACGAAGTGATTAAGCTGCATGATCTCCGCGGTGGAGCACCGCCATGACTACGATCATCGACAGCCAAAAAGCGAAAGGAGACCACCAAGTCTGCAGCCAAAGAGCGCGCACCGGCGTCACGATCAGCACGGTCGCGATGACCAAGAGTAGTAGTGCTCGCTCCTGCTCTCTGTTCACCTATGCGTACCCAATCGCCTGCAGGCGTTCGGTGATCTCGTCTAGGATTACCGGGTCATCGATCGTTGCGGGCATCTTCCATTCGGTCTTGTCGGCAATCTTCTTCATGGTACCGCGAAGGATCTTGCCCGAGCGCGTCTTCGGGAGACGCTGCACGACGATCGCCGTCTTGAACGCCGCAACCGGGCCAATCTCGCTGCGAACCATTTGGATCACCTCCGACACGATGTCGTGATGAGGACGCGTGACGCCGGCGTTCAAGACCAAGAAGCCGAGCGGGATCTCGCCCTTGAGTTGGTCGGCTACACCGATGACGGCACACTCGGCAACATCTGCGTGCGCCGCGACGACTTCTTCCATGCCACCCGTCGAGAGGCGGTGTCCGGCGACGTTGATGATGTCGTCCGTGCGCGACATGACGTACACGTAGCCGTCCTCGTCGATGAAGCCCGCGTCCGCGGTCTTGTAGTAGCCGGGAAACTCGGTGAGGTATGATTTGACGAAGCGCGCATCGTCGTTCCACAGTGTCGGCAAGCTCCCCGGCGGCAACGGAAGCTTCACGACGAGAGCGCCGGTCTTTCTAGTGGCGACTTGGTGGCAGGCCTCGTCGACGACCTGCACGTCCCATCCCGGAACGGCTACCGTGGGTGATCCGTGCTTCACGGGCAGTTGCTCGATTCCCAGGCAATTCGCACAAATCGCCCAGCCTGTTTCGGTCTGCCACCAATGGTCGATCACTGGAACGCCGAGCTTCCCCTCTGCCCATTCGAGCGTATCGGGGTCGGAGCGCTCGCCGGCCAGGAACAGGGAGCGGAGTGTCCGCAGATCGTAATTGCCGATTAGCGAGCCTTTGGGATCCTCCTTCTTGATCGCACGAAATGCCGTCGGCGCGGTGAACAAGCAGTTCACGCCATGGTCCGAGATGACGCGCCAGAACGCCCCCGCATCCGGAGTTCCAACGGGCTTGCCTTCGTACAAGATGGTCGTGTTTCCGTTGAGCAGAGGGCCGTAGACGATGTACGAGTGACCGACGACCCAGCCCACGTCCGAGGCCGCCCAGTACACCTCGCCCGGTTGGACTCCGTACACGTTTCGCATCGACCATTGAAGTGCGACCGCGTGACCGCCGTTGTCTCGAACGACGCCCTTCGGAATGCCGGTCGTGCCCGACGTGTATAGGATGTACAGAGGATCCGTTGCCGCGACGGGCACGCAATCATGCGGTTTCGCCGCAGCCATGGCGTCCTGCCACGACGAATCCCGCCCTTCAAGCAGCTCGCACTCGCATGATTCACGCTGCCGGATGATGCAGGTGTTCGGCTTGTGCTTCGACATGGCGATTGCCTGGTCGAGCAACGGCTTGTATTCGATGACGCGCGTACCCTCGATACCGCAGGACGCGGATACGATCGTCTTTGGCTCGGCATCGTCGATGCGAGTTGCCAGCTCTTGAGGAGCGAAGCCTCCGAATACCACGGAGTGCACGGCTCCCAGTCGCGCACAAGCGAGCATCGCGATCACAGCTTCTGGGATCATCGGCATGTAGATGAGGACCCGGTCACCTTTCGTGATACCGTCGGCGGCCAGCGCGCCGGCGAACATGGCCACTTCGGCGCGCAGTTGCCGATAGGTATACGTGCGCCTCGTGTGCGTCACTGCACTGTCGTAGATCAGCGCTGCTTGGTTGCCGCGCTGGTCTACGTGGCGATCCAACGCGTTGTAACAGGTGTTGAGCTTTGCTCCCGGAAACCACCGATAGAAGGGGGCGTTCGAGTCGTCGAGGACGCGGTCCCATCGCTCCATCCAATCGATGTCCTCGGCGACTTCGCCCCAGAAGCCTTCCGGGTCTCGGAGTGAGCGTTCTCGGATTTCTCTGATTGAGGCCATGACGTATTCTCCGGCGCGTGAGAATACAGGTGCCGTTAACGGAATGCGAGCATGATCCGCGCGGGCGCGGGTTGACTTCGGGCGCGAGCTAGACAGCATTCCCGGTGGAGAAGTCGCCATGAAGCCTGGAATTCCTCGTCGTTCAATCACTCTTGGCGCAGCGTTTCTGCTGGTATGCGGACTGTCGTGGCTCGGTTGCAAAGCGGATCAACTCAGCGCCGACGGCACCAAAGTTGCGGTGCTCTACGACGAGCCGGTGGGCTGTGAAAACCTCGGTGTCGTCATCGGCGTAGGCGGCGGCCTGAGCGGAGCCTACTCGAAGCCGAGCGTCAATCAGGAGTCTGCCGAGAACGACGCTCGGAACAAGGCTGCCGAGCGAGGCGCGACGCACGTGCTTCTACATCCGGAGGAAGTCGACCAGGGCGACGGTCGGGGACCCGACTATCAAGACACCCAGCCTGCCATGGCCCACGGTAGCGGAACCGGCTCTACCATCAAAGTCGCGGCGACGGCCTACAAGTGCGCGCAGGCGACGCCAAAGACCAAAACAGCCATGTCGATTGGTTCTGGGAAGATGATCGTGCCGATTGCCGCGCCGACGTCGATTTCCCTGGCGCCCCTCGGCCCCTTGAAGAGCGTCCGTGTGCTTCAGCGAAGCCCCCTGCCATCGGGTTCCGCGATGGCCGAGAACGAGGTGCTCGTGATCGAAGACCAGGCGCAAATCCAGGAGGTCGTTGGCTCTCTGCAGCAAGTCGTCGAGGACCCGATGAAGTACATTCCCACCCATCGCGTCGAATTCACCGGCGAGCTCGGCGTGCAGTCCTTGCTCTACGGCTTTGGCTATCTGCAGTACGCCGGGAGTGTGTACCGGCTCACGGACGGCGATTTCGAACGGGTCTTGAAGCTGCGCGAGGAGCCAGCGGCGCCCGACGTGCAGGCCGCGCCTGCGCCTGTCGACGAGGCTACCGGGCAGGAAGCGCCCTGACGAACGCGCGCAGGCGAGTGATCGCTCCCGGCATGTGAGGGATGAACCCCATGTGCGTAGTCGGATACCAGTGGATCGCGGGCCTGCCCCAGCGCCCCCACATGGTCCTCAGCACGTCGGCATCGAAGAAGCGGTCAGCCTCTGCTGCAAAGAGCAGAATACGTCCGGCCGGGACCACCGGAAGCAGATCATCCCAGCCGATGCGAGTGAAGAAGTCCCCGAAGTCCCGGGGCGTCCAGCCGAAGGAAGCTAGATCCTTCCTCATCGCGCTCAGAACAGGTGCGTCTCTCAGCAGCGCGCCCATGTCCATGTGGGCGATGAATGGCGCTGCGAAGTCGAACCTCGGGTCCAGGCATGCGAGGGCGGCGGAGAAAGCCCCGCCAAGCGATATTCCGGCCACACCTACGGGCGCAGGTGACTCGTTCAGCATCACCGAGAGTAGCGTTCTCGCATCGAGCAGCGTCTGCCGCATCGCTTCGAAGCTTCGAACGACATCCGCCGTCCAGAAACGCTCGCCGCCATAGGCCGAGCCACGAGGAGTTCGGCGACCGTGATAAGGCGGTTGCAGATGCACGATCTCCATCTGGAGGGCGCGCGCCATTCCGCTCAACAAGGTCAGCTCTTCGACGATGGTCTCCGGTTGCATGTAGCCGTGGATGTAAAGCAGGCGCGGGCGCCCTTCGGTTCCGTGCGGACGGATGCGCCGCGCGTAGACGGTCTGAAACCGTCGACTGCGTGAATGGTAGTGCTCTGCAAAGCGGCGCTCGATCGGCTCGTGCAGGGAGCCGAAGAACAGGTCTTCGTTGTCGAATCCAGGAAGGGACCAGCGCGCGCGGGAGCGGACTCGCGGGAGTCGAATCGGCGCTGGAAACAGCTCCTCCCGGCCCAAGCCCTCGTACGCATGAAGACGGTCGATCGTGTTGTGAGGCCGAGTCCGCAAGAGCTGCAGCGGCCGAACGAGCACGCCCGCGAGATCGTCAGAATTGGGCACGCGCATCTTTGCTCACCAACTTTCCGATCATGTGCGGTCGGGGGTACTGATGTCAATTCGTGAGATGTCGGTTAGGCTCACTGATCACGATGCAGATATCGGTCGACCAGTGGCGCGAGCGGGGTCACTTCTCGGAGCTCCTCGGGCGCAAGATCTTCAGCGTGGATTCCGGGGAGCTCGACAGGCCGATGTTTCTCATTCACGGCTTTCCGACGTCCTCGTGGGATTGGGCGCCGGTGTGGGCGTCTTTGAATGAAACGCATCGGCTCGTTGCAATCGATCTCTTGGGATTCGGCTTCAGTGCCAAGCCAGACCCGCACCGCTACAGCATCATGGAGCAAGCCGACCTGTGCGAAGCACTCGTTCGTGACCGGAAGATCGAGTCGTTTCACGTTCTCGCGCATGACTACGGTGATACGGTCGCTCAAGAGCTATTGGCGCGCCAGAACGAAGGACTCGGGGTCGGCCGTTGGCTTTCGGTCTGCTTTCTGAACGGCGGTCTTTTCCCGGAAACACACCGGGCGAGATTGATTCAGAAACTTCTTCTCAGCCCGTTCGGGCGACTCGTCAACGAGCTGTCGACCAAGCGCACGTTCGATCGGTCGTTCAGCGCCGTATTCGGACCTGACACCAAGCCATCCCGAGAAGATTTGGACGGGTTCTGGCGGCTGATCCAACACGGTGGTGGCAAACACGTCTTCCACAACCTGATCAAGTACATGACCGAACGAAAGGCACATCGCGAGCGTTGGGTGCAGGCGCTTCAACGTAGTGTGGTTCCCATCGCGCTCATCAATGGCTCGGCCGACCCCGTGTCCGGCAAGCACATGGTCGACCGCTACCGCGAGGTAGTCGGCTCCGACCACTTCATCGCCGAGCTTCCCGATATCGGACACTATCCGCAAGTCGAGGCGCCGGCGGTCGTCGTGGAGGCGTACCATCGGTTCTTGCGGCAGCTCTAGGTTCGACCCAGACTCGTACGGTGGCCTACGAAGATACGCGTATCTTGCTCCTCGAGGGCATTCATGAAACCGCTGTCGAGAGCTTCAAAGCCGCAGGCTATCCCAACGTCGAGCGGCTAGCACATTCGCTGACGGGGTCCGACCTTCGCGATGCGATCGAGGACGTGGATTACATCGGGATTCGCTCGCGTACCCACTTGGACGCCGACGTCCTCGAACCAGCACAAAAGCTCAAGGCGATCGGCTGCTTCTGTATCGGTACCAACCAAGTCGATTTGAATGCGGCCAGTCGATTGGGCATCCCCGTGTTCAACGCGCCGTTCTCCAACACGCGAAGCGTCGCCGAGCTCGCCATCGCGGACATCATCCTGTTGATGCGCGGCATTCCAGAGAAGGCGGCGCGCGCTCGCCGTGGCGAATGGGCGAAGACGGCGGTGCGCGCATTCGAGGTTCGAGGGAAGCTTCTCGGTATCGTCGGCTACGGCCGCATCGGGAGTCAGCTCGGGATTCTGGCCGAGGGCCTCGGAATGCGGGTGCTCTACTACGATGTCGAGCACAAATTGCCCTTGGGCAATGCGACGCCCGTCAACAGCCTGGAGGAGCTGCTCGGAAAGGCCGATGTCATCAGCCTGCATGTTCCCGAGACGCCCGTGACCCGCAACATGATCGACGCCGATGCGATCGCTGCCATGCGCCCCGGGTCGTTGTTGATCAACGCGGCGCGCGGCACGGTGGTCGACATCGACGCGTTGGACCGTGCGCTGGAATCCGGGCAGATTCGCGGCGCGGCCATCGACGTATTTCCGGTGGAGCCGAAGTCGAACAAGGAAACGTTCGAGTCGCCGCTGCGGCGTTTCGACAACGTCATACTCACACCTCACATCGGCGGCGCGACCGAAGAGGCACAGACCAACATCGCGCGGGAGGTCACCGCAAAGCTGCTCAAGTACAGCGACAATGGGTCGACCTTCTCCGCGGTGAACTTCCCGCAGGTCACCATCCCCGATCACGAGGGTCGTCGTCGTCTACTCCACATTCACAAGAACGAGCCCGGGGTCATGGAGCAGATCAACCGCGTCTTTTCACGGCACAGAGTGAACGTTGCTGCGCAATACCTCGAGACGAAGGGCGACGTCGGATTGGTCGTCATGGACATCGAGCTAGACGACGCCGGACCCTTGCTCGACGAGCTCAGGGCGATTCCGGCGACGATCCGGGTACGGCTGCTTCACTAGCAGAGGAGTGAGAGTCATCTTCGCCGGAATGGTCGAGCCACGCCATGAAGACCGTGTAGCCGATCGACAACACCACGGCGCCAACGAACAATCCGAGAATTCCTCCGGCGATGAAGCCGCCAAGCGAGCCCATGAAGAGGACGAGCATCGGAGTCTTCGACCCACGTCCCATCAACAGTGGCTTCAACACGTTGTCGCTCGCACCGACGAGCAGTGCCCAAACCGCGAAAAGCACCGCGGTCGTCGTGGAGTCCGTCGAGAACACGTACAAAATGACCGGCAGCAGGACCAGGAGCGAGGGCAGCTGCATGACGGCGAGAATCAAGATGAGAAGTGCCCATAATCCGGCTCCCGGAACGCCTGCGACGAGCATGCCCAGCCCGGCGAGCACCGATTGAATGACCGCCACGCCGATGACACCACGAATCACGCTTTGAACGCTTGCGCCCACGAGCTCCACGAGCTCGGGACCTTGCGCGCCCGCGACGATGGTACCGATTCTGCGCGCAGTGGACGCTCCCTGCGATTTGACAGGCAGCAGGGCGCCGCCGATGACAATCGCCACGATGAACATGAGGAGGCCCCATCCGAGGTCGCCGACCGTCTCGACCAACCAAAGCGCCGCTTCCTTGAGGTGTGGCCCGAGCTTGACCAAGAGCGATTCCAGGTTCTGTGAAGCGGCGAGCCAGGTGTCGTGGATTCGCTGGCCGACGATGGGCCACTCGGCGACCGACTCGGGCGGCGGTGGAACCACGATGTTGCTGGGATCGAAGTCATCCGACAGGTCGGCGGCCGTCTGCACCATGCTTGCGCCCAGTGCGATAGCGGGAAGGATCAAGGCGAGCAGAATCACCCCGACCAGCCCTACCGACGCCAACGTCTTCCTTCCGCCAAGCGCCGCGGCGAGCTTCTCGTGGGGCGTGTGCAACGCGATCGCGATGACGACGCCGCCGATCAGCGGATTGATGAACGGGTGAAGCACGCGCAGACAAAGAAATACGAGCAGGCCCAACAGTGACAAACGAATCACCAACTCGGTGATTCGCCGCTGGAACACCTCGTCTTCGTCATGGCCCGGTTGATGCGTCATCGGTCGACTCCCTACGCGGAGCATACTCCAGTGGCACCGATCACAAAGTGTGCCATGTTCGCTCGAACGCCATGACCGATAAAATCAAAGCAAACAAGGTCGTCACGCTTGCCTACACGTTGCGCGACGACTCCGGTGAAGTCATCGATCGCTCCCGTGATGGAAGCCCGCTTCTCTACCTTCACGGCGCCATGAATATCGTGCCTGGTCTCGAGGAGCAGCTCGAGGGGGTTTCTGAAGGAGAGACGATCACGGCGATCGTGCCGCCCGAGAAAGGCTATGGCCCTCGCGTTGGGGAGGCACAGGAAGTACCGCGCCATCTCTTCCCGGCTGATGCGAATCTGGCAGCGGGCATGCAGGTCGTCGCACACGACGACCAAGGCCGGCAGATCCCGTTCTTCATCACGGGCATCAGCGAAGAGACGATCACGGTCGACCCGAACCACCCGCTTGCCGGCGAGACACTTCACTTCGAGGTGACGGTCGAGGCTCTGCGAGATGCGACTGAAGAAGAGATCGAGCACGGCCACCCGCACGGGCCGGGCGGACACCACCACCACTGAGACCGCGTCGCTAGAACAACAGTTGGAGCTGTACGTTGATGCGGAGGCCGTTCGCACGGCCGGTGTTCCAAAGCTGCTGCTGCCATGCGGTTTCGGCGACGACCTTGAGGCTGTTCCCGATGACGTGTGACGTGCCGGCGAGCGCGAGATCTTGGTTCGTCGTCTGGTCTCCGTTTCGCTCGTACTGAAGCATCGCCTGCGCAGGATCGGCCGCGGCGGCGATCTGCGCCTGCCCGTAGCTGCGAGCGTCGCTGCGTAGCCAGGGTGTCAGGTATGTCACGCTGTAGCGAAGCGCGAGCTCCCACATCAGGTTGAAGCGGTAACCCGTCTCCGCCATGAACCCGAGGGGGCCGAAGAGGATCTTTCCGCCCTCCCATGGCTTGTACCACGCGAGGTAGCTGATCACGTTCATGTGAACGCCGCGGATCTTGCCGAGCCACTCCGCCGAGAGCCGAAGTCCGAGATCTTGGACTGCGACCGGGCGGGCGTCCCAGGCCACGCCCATGCCGACGCTATGGCGCAGGCGAGTCGTTCGTAGCACGTCGCTGTTGCTGTCGGTGTTGATCTCGCCGAAGTTGCGCGCAACGCGCGCGGCAATCTCGGGGTGAAACGAGCTGACGACTTCGCCGAAGCCGAGATCCGACGGGCTCTGCGGGACCTCGCCGTACACCTCGGAGATGCCGACAGCGTGCGACGCGCGTGCGTTGACCCCGCTGAAGATCCCAATCGCATACTCGAGGCCGAGAAAGCCACCGCTCGCCAGCATTTCCCCGCCGACCTGACGTTCCGAGCCGAACATGCGCGTCGTCGGTGCCCAGTCGACGAACGAAAGAGCAGCGAACGACTGCGCGCGATAGCGGTCGTACGGGATCTTGAACTGTCCGATTCGAAAGGTCGCGAACTTGAATCGAGTGAACGAGAACCACATGTCGATCAGCTCGAACGCGCTTGGAGTCAGATTGATCTGAAATCGGCTCTGAATGCGCCCCTCGATGAACGAGCTCGAGAGCGTGAATCGGATGCGTCGAAACTCCAAGATTTCCTGGTTGTTTTCCGAGAATCCCGCTGTCGCGAACTGTTGGTCGTACTCGAACTCCATCTGTGTCGCGAAGCCGATGCCGATCCAGTCGTCCGCCTTGCCGACCTCGATACGGACCGGCCCAAGGCGGGTCGGGAGCCTCCGGTCGTCTGGAACGTCGAGCTCCGCCTCGTCCAGTGTCGTCGTGCTCGGCTCCGCGGCGAGCGTGTCGCCCGCTTCCGTTTCCGCCGCTTCGGCGCTGACCGACCCAGTCTCCCGCGCGACTTCGAGTGTGCCTTTGCGACGCCGTTCCTGCTCTTTCTCGCGGGCAAGCTCGGCCTCGATGCAGTCGAGGTCGCATTCCTCCGGGCTCTGGACGTCGCCTCCCGTATCGGCAGGCGCTTCCGGGGATTCCGTCAGCGTGGGTTCTCCGCCGAGCTGCTCGTTGTCCGCGAGCTGCCCGTCGCGCTTGACGAAGGGCTCGCGCTTCTGCTTCGCGGCCGGCTCTCGAGGTTCGGCCGCTTGCGCAGTCTCGTCCTCGTCGGCGTCCTGGGCACGGCCAAGCGACACGCTCCCGAGCATGAGAATCGGTAGGATCCACAATGCAAGGGAACGCATCGGCGTAGCATGCCAGTCAGCGGAGTGATCGACTAGTTCTGTATTCCATCGATCTCGATCTCCGAGATCTTTTCCGCCTCGATGTCCTCGGGGCAGAATGGCATGTCGTTCCAGCTCTCATCCGAGTAGACCCGCGTGAGGTCAGCGTAGTGCGGGGAGGCAGGATCCGTCGACTGAGAGTAGGTCAGCACCGCGTAGGCGTCCGGGCACTGCGTTTCATCCCAGGTCACCGTCTGGATGTAGCTGTTGCCGGCCGGGATGTTGGAGTAACCGACCTGATCGACGAAGTTGGCGCTGATCACGCTGAACATGAAGCGCCCCGAGCCGCCGTGGATGGGGATCTTCTCGTCGCCCACAGGCCGAAACTGTACCTCGCCCCAGGGGCGATCCAGCGGGATTCCGCCGTCCAGCATGAAATCGATACCGGCGCCAAAGGCGGCCTTGAGCGCCTCGACGATATCGGCGTCTTCGTCGTTCAAGGTGTTCGGCGTATTGACCGGGTCTGCCGCATCGAATGGAACGGCCCAGAGATCGTCCCCGAGGCCATCCGCGCGACGCCAGAACTCGTTCCAGATCATGGCACCGACACTGTCCGTGTCGAAGCGACCATCCCAGGACTCGAGGATGTTGCAGGCATTCGCTGCATCGGCTGGGTTCGCGCTGTAGGGGCTCCAATCCGCAACGCCTTGGCAGATGGCGACCACGTCATCGCGTGTGAGCTCTTCCGCGATGTTCCGGTTCCCGTAGAGCATCTCCTGAACCCATTCCACGGTGAATCCAGGGGTCTCGTCGAGTCCGTCGCTCCCCGCGATTCTCTGTTCGGCCTGCACGAACGCTTGCCTGGTGCGGAGCGATTGCTGAATTCCCTCGCTTCCAATCAGCGGTGAGAAGCCCTCGAGCAGGTCATTGGGGTTGCTCAGCCAGTAGCTGTCGTTCGAGTTCGCGACGTAGGGAACCTCGGCGCTCGTAGCGAGCTTGGGAAGGTTGTCGAAGCCGAGAAGGCCCTCGGGTCCATCCGGATCGGTTCCCCATTCACACTCGCTTCGAGAACCGTTGAGCGTGAAGAACCGATTCTGAGTGAGCGCGACCGCGATGATGCTGTCGGCGCAGTCATTCAGTTTCTCGGCGCTCACGTTGGGCACGGTGGAGATGTCCGCGTAGTAGCCGGTCCCTTGGCGATCCGCTGCGATGGTGTTGACCCATGGAAGGCCGATCAACTTCAACGCATCCTCGAGCTCGGCGATGCAATTCGCCTTGCCCATCGCCTGGAACTGGTTGAGGGCTCGCGTGTTGTCGATGTTCGCATCGCGAATCGCCACGACGGTGTTGTTCCCCGTCGGCCAGCCGCCGAAGCCCGGATTCAGCAACGCGAGATCTACGATGGGCCCGTAGTGGCTCATGTAGATCTCTTCAACGCGGTCTTCGATGGTGCCGTTTTGAAGCTTGACCTGGATGGTCACCTCGAACGTTTCGATGTCCCGAATCTCGTCGTCGTACGTGTACTTCATCGGGTCGTCTTCGAGCAGGCGGAGCTCGTGCCCCGTGAATCGGCGGCCCGTCGATACCGTGTGCGACCAAGCAAGGTTTTCGTTGAAACCAATGTTGACGACCGGGACACCCTGAAGCGATGCGCCCATCACGTCATAGACGCCGGGGATCGTGAGGTGCTGGATGAACCAGCGCTCGGGCCCTCGCCAAGGGAAATGCGGATTGCCAAGCAAGAGGCCGTGCTCGGTTTGCGAGCCCTCGCGGCCAATGCCGTACGCATTGCTACCCATCGCCGTGGCCGCTGGGAGGCCCCACGCCTCGGAGGGGATCTCCACGCTCTCGACTGGAACAACGGGATTCAGCGCCGCGGTCGACATCGTCGGGGCGTCCGCCTCCAGAATCAGACGGGCGAGGGTACCAATGCCCGCGCGGAGGATGAGCTTTCGGTACACCTTCGCGAGATCCACTTCAGTGACTGGCCGGACCCAATCTTCTCCGCGGCAGCCTTCTGGCCCTTGCGCGAGGTTGTCGACGCCCGTTTCCTCGAGGTATCGGTTCAGCCCCGCTGCATAACCCCGGGTCAGGGCCTGAAGGGCTTCGTCTGCGGCGGGGATGAAGTCGTTCTCGATGTAGTCGTCGCTCGCGAAGAAACGGTACACCAGGTCGTCCGCGAGGTTGCCACCGTTCTCCCCGAACCAGCGCAGGCTCTCGCCGTTCGCGCGGACGATTTCCCTCATCAGCACGCAATAGTTCTGCCGCGCATAGGCGTAGCCGGCGCCGTAGCCGAGACTCCCCCAGTCGTCCGCGGTGACGTGAGGAATGCCGTAGGTCGTATGAACGATCTTGGCCGCGTAGTTGCCGTCTCCGGGATCACCGGGGTCGTTTTCCTCGGCCGGATTGCCACACAAGTCGACGCCGCCGCCGCCGTCGCCGCCACTGCCGCCGTCGCCCCCGCCCATCCCGGCGGAGCCACCGCCGTTGGAGTCATCGGAGCCGCATCCCCACGCGCCGATCGCGGCGCTCAACACAATCAAAGCCAAACTACGTTTCATCTCGACTCCCATGGCGCGCGCGCCTCGCTTCATTTCCGTGCCGCGCGAACTTAGCAAGACTCGAAAGGAGGGCCAGCTGTTGTCCCTCCGAGATGTGACGCGCTGCGTCGTCCGCGGGCTATGCTAGCGGTGCAGCCGATGCTTCAACATCGCGGGCAGGCTGCGACCGAGCTGAGCGATCAGCGTCAACCAACTGAAGCGGTCTACCCACTCGACCACGCGACCATCCCGAACGCGGAACTCTCCC
>WOR8_10001684_pt1 | contig 22471 bp, 19 predicted proteins | sample DeeMarSeWOR38_10_FD_19890 | JGI IMG/M metagenome (IMG submission 19890) | reverse complement strand
CGCGGGTCAGCGCTTTCAGCTTCTCGTAAGGCTCCGGGATGCCGTAACGCCGCATGACCGTCTGCACCGCTTCGGCGAGCAGCTCCCAGGCCTCCGCAATATCGGCCCGCAGCGCGGCCTCGTTCACCTGCAGCTTTTCCAGCCCTTTCAGCGCCGATGCCAGTGCGATAACGACGTAGCCGAGGGCTACGCCGAAATTGCGCTGTACCGTGGAGTCCGTCAGGTCCCGCTGCCAGCGCGAAATGGGCAGCTTGTCGGCGATGGGCAGCTTGTCGGCGAAATGGCCGAGCAGGGCGTTCGCCATACCCAGGTTGCCCTCGGCATTCTCGAAGTCGATCGGATTGACCTTGTGCGGCATCGTGGACGAGCCGACTTCGTCGCGGGCCACCTTCTGTTTGAAGTAACCGAGCGATATGTAACTCCAGGTGTCCCGGCACAGGTCGATGAGGATCGTGTTGTAACGGCACAGCGCATGCGCATATTCGGCCGTCCAGTCGTGAGGTTCGATCTGCGTGGTGTGGGAGTTCGGTTCCAGCCCGAGCGCCGCGATGAAGCGCTCGCTTATCGCACGCCAGTCGGCGTCAGGATAGGTCACCAGGTGGGCATTGAAATTTCCGACTGCGCCGTTGAACTTGCCGCGGATTACTACTGCACCGAGTTGCCGCTGTGCCGTCTCCAGGCGCTTGACGAAATTGGCGATTTCCTTGCCCAGTGTCGTCGGGCTCGCCGGCTGGCCGTGTGTACGGGAGAGCATGGGCAGGTCTGCATTCTGCTTCGCCATGGCCTGCAGCTTCGCTTTCAGCAGCCGCATCTGCGGTATGAGTACCTCGCTGCGGGCCGTCCTGAGCATCAAGGCATAGGCGAGGTTATTGATATCTTCCGAGGTACAGCCGAAATGCAGGAAGTCCTTGAGCACCGCGGTATCGGGCCCGTCTCCGAGTTTCTCGCGGATGAAGTACTCCACCGCCTTCACGTCGTGATTGGTGGTAGCCTCGATCTTCTTCACCCGCTCCGCGTCGTCCAGCGAAAAGTCGTCCACGATGCTGTTGAGGAGATCTTTGAGAACCGGCGAGAGCGGACCGATTTCCGGGATGTCCTTTTCGTCAACGAGCGCCTGCAACCAGCGGATTTCGACGAGAACCCGGAATCGAATCAGGCCGTACTCGGAGAAGATGTCACGCAGTCCGTTTACCTTTTCGGCGTAACGGCCATCGGCCGGCGACAGGGCTTTCAGCGTGGAGACTTTCATGAGACTCAAACCAGTGTAGACTTGCGCGCGCAAAGCGCGAATCATACACGATTGCCAAGCTACTCCAGCCCCGAACACATGAGCCAAACCGGGAAATCAAGCCGATGAACGACAAGAAATACCGCATAGAACACGACAGTATGGGAGAACTCCAGGTACCTCAGGACGCCCTGTGGGGTGCCCAGACACAGCGCGCAGTCGAGAACTTCCCGATCAGCGGACTGACGATGCCGCGCCAGTTCGTCGCGGCGCTGGGGCTCGTCAAGTGGGCGGCGGCCGGCGCCAACGCAGAGCTCGGCCTTCTGCAGAGCGACGTGGCGGTAGCCGTGCAGAAGGCTGCATTGGAAGTGGCCGACGGCAAGTACGACGCCCATTTCCCGATCGACGTATTCCAGACAGGCTCGGGCACCAGTTCGAACATGAACGCGAACGAGGTCATCGCACATCTTGCAACCGACAAGTTCGGCTCCGCGGTGCACCCCAACGACCACGTCAACATGAGCCAGTCCAGCAACGACGTGATTCCCACCTGCGTGCATGTAAGTGCGGCGCTTGCCATTCACCAGCAGCTCCTGCCGGCGCTCGAGCACCTCGGTGGTACCCTCGAGGCGAGGGCGGATGAACTGCGTGACGTCGTCAAGACAGGCCGGACGCACCTGATGGATGCCATGCCTGTTACGCTCGGGCAGGAACTCGACAGCTGGCGGTCGCAGATCGAGCGCGCGGGCGAGCGTATTCGGGGCTCGCTGAAACGGCTCGTCTGCCTCGCACAGGGCGGTACCGCGGTTGGCACCGGTATCAATGCCCATCCGAAGTTCGGTGAGAAGGTTGCCGTTTTGCTCTCGGAGCACACGGGCGTGAAGTTTGCGTCCGCGGCGTCGAAGTTCGAGGCCCTGAGCAGCCAGGACACGGCCGTCGAAATGTCGGGTCAGCTGCGGGTGCTCGCGGTCAGCCTGACCAAGATAGCCAATGACCTGCGGTGGATGAATTCGGGCCCGCTCGCCGGTATCGGCGAAATCGAGCTGCCGGCCCTGCAGCCGGGCTCCAGCATCATGCCGGGCAAGGTGAATCCCGTCATTCCGGAGGCGGTTGCCATGGTGTGCGCCCAGGTCGTCGGCAACGATGCCACGATCGCCATGGGCGGGCAGTCGGGCAATTTCCAGCTGAACGTGATGCTGCCCGTGGTCGCCTACAACCTGCTGCAGAGTATCGAATTGCTGGCAAATGCGTCGACCTGCCTGGCGGACAAGGCTATCAGGGGCTTTACCGTCAACGAGGCGAATATCAATCGTGCCCTGGGGCGCAATCCGATCCTCGTGACGGCCCTGAACCCCGTTATCGGCTACGAGCTCGGCGCCGCGGTCGCCAAGAAAGCCTATGCCGAGGGCCGGCCCGTGAAAGAGGTCGCCAGGGAAATGACGGACCTCACAGACGACGAACTCGATCGCCTGCTGGATCCGGCCGCGCTCACCAAGGGCGGCATCCAGCACTAGTGTCCTGCCCCGGTTTTGCCGAATCCCGACGCACTTACTGCCGCGCTGCTGACGCAGCGACTCGCCGGAACGCGACCACCCGAGGATCCGTCCGACGTCGTCATGCCGTCGGGCACGGAGCGCTGGCCGGCGTTCGTTCGTGAGCGAATCTCCAGGACATTGCGGCCTGCCGGCGTGCTGATCCCCGTAATCGACCGGCTGGCGGGGCTTTCGGTCCTGCTGACCCAGCGCTCCGCCGATCTGAAGCACCACGCCGGGCAAATCAGCTTTCCGGGCGGCCGCATGGAAGAGCATGACCGGGACGTCGTGCAGACCGCCCTCAGGGAAACCCATGAGGAGGTCGGCATCCCGCCGCAGTCGGTGGGTGTCGTAGGCTATTTACCGCCAATGCCGACAGTAACGGGCTATGCCGTGACGCCTGTCGTCGGTCTGCTGACGGATGCGGTCACGCTGCAGCTCGATCCGACGGAAGTCGAGTACGCGTTCGAGGTGCCGCTCGAATTCCTGCTCGATAGCAGCAACCAGCGCGCCCTGGAGCGCGAATACCTCGGCCACCGCATCCCGAGCGTGGAGTTTCACTACGAGGGTGAACGTATCTGGGGCGCGACCGCGCACATGCTTGTAGAACTAAGAAAAATTATAATTAATAGATAGTTATGAATAATATCGAGAAATTACTTGAAATTATGGACAAGCTGCGGGATCCGGAGAACGGATGCCCGTGGGACCTCGAGCAGGATTTCTCGACGATCGCGCCGTACACGATCGAGGAAGCCTACGAAGTGGCCGATGCGATCGCTCGCGGGGACATGCCGGCGCTTCGTGACGAACTGGGCGACCTGCTGTTCCAGGTGGTGTTCTACGCGCGCATGGCGAAGGAGTCCGGCACCTTCGAATTCAGCGATATCGTCGACGGAATCTGCGACAAGCTGCTGCGCCGGCATCCGCACGTCTTCGGCAGTGACGAAGAACGGGCGGCGGGGCTGCGCGAAGGCAGCTGGGAGCGTATCAAGGCCGAAGAGCGTGGCCAGCGGGACGACACGGGGACGCTCGCGGGTGTTGCCAGGTCGCTGCCCGCGCTCAAGCGGGCACAGAAACTCGGCAAGCGGGCGGCAGGGGTCGGGTTCGACTGGCCGGACCGGGTCGGCGTGCGTGAGAAAATCGCCGAGGAGCTGGAGGAACTCGAGGAAGCGGTCGGAAGCCGGGATCCGGCGCTGGTCGAAGAGGAATTCGGAGACCTGCTGTTTGCCGTCGTCAACCTGGCCCGGCACCTCGATGTCGATGCCGAAAAAGCCCTGATGGGCGCCAATCGGAAGTTCGAACTGCGCTTCGCCGAGATGGAGCAGGCGATCAGCGATTCGGGACAGCGATTCAGCGATCACAATCTCGAGTCGCTCGACAGGGAATGGCGCGCCGCGAAACGCCGCCTGTCCTGAACGTCTCGCCGCAGCCGTTCATAAAGTATTCAGATTGAAGGCATTTTTTCCCTTTTTCCGTTCAGGCTTCGTTCATTGCCGCGCGCGTAATCTTGTTCCCAGGCTGGCAACAGGGCCGGCCGCAAGCGAAAAGGTCAGGAACAATGGATACCAAAGCAATGAACGCACGACGAGTAATGACAGGTCTGGTCGCAGTTTCGCTGCTCTCAGTGGTTTCCGCGCCGGCGGCGGCTGCCCAGTACGACTACGCGCGGGTGATCAGCTCCGAGCCGATCATTCGCTATGTCACCGTGAACACACCGGTGCGAGAATGCTGGCAGGAGACCGAGTACTACACGGTCGAGCGGCCCGTTCCGGGCAGCGGCGTGCGCACCCTGGTTGGCGCGGTCGTTGGTGGAGTGATCGGACACCAGTTCGGCAGCGGCCGCGGCAACGATGCCGCAACGGTCGCCGGCACGATCATCGGCGCCGCGATCGGTAACGATAGTGCCAAGCGCCGCTACGGCGCAGGCTACCAGACGACCGAGTATTCGAGGCCCGTCGAGCGCTGCGAGACGCGCATGACCTCGCACCAGGAAGAACGGATTGACGGCTACCGCGTCGTGTATCGCTACCACGGTCAGAAGTACGAGACACGGATGCCGTACGATCCGGGCCGCGAGATCCGCGTGCGGGTCGACATTCGTCCCGCCGGCTGATCACGGGCATTGACGCCTTCTCTGTGATGCACTTCGTTGCAATCGGCTCGCTGGCGGTGGACACTGTCGGCGAGTTGATTGCGGGCCTGCGCTCGCGCTTTGGACCGGAAAACACGTGACCAGACTAACCTTCATCTCACTGATTGCCGCGCTGCTTTTCGTGCCGGCAGCAGCCAACGCCTTCGACCTGGAAGAATCGCTGCGGCAGCTTCACCCGCAGTACCAGCAGTCGTGGCAGCGGGACCTGCAGGCGACAAAGGACGGCATGACGCTGGACCAGGCCATAGAGTCGGTGCGCCGGCGCGGCGACGTGGATCGCATACTGAGCGCCGAGACCCGGCGCGACGGTGACCGCGAAACGCATTACATCAGGTACCTGACCAAGGACGGCAAGGTTAAGACCGCGAAGGTTCGCGGCCGGTCGCGCGACTAGCGAGGGGGCCCCCGATGCGTTTACTGGTCATAGAAGACGACGACACCCTGCGTGAATCCCTTGCGGGCCAGCTCGGCGAGGCGGGCTATGCGGTGGAGCAGGCGGCGGACGGACGCGAGGGCCTGTACTTCGCGCTGGAGTACCCGGTCGACCTCGCGATCATTGACCTCGGTCTGCCGGAGGTCTCCGGGCTGGACATCATTCGCGAGGCGCGTGACAAGGGCAAGACCTACCCGATCCTGATCCTCACCGCTCGCGACCGCTGGCAGGACAAGGTGGACGGACTCAGCGCGGGTGCGGACGACTACGTCGTTAAGCCGTTTCATTTCGAAGAAGTCGGCGCCCGTGTGCACGCGCTGCTGCGGCGCAGTGGCGGCTGGGCTTCTTCCGTGATGACCGCCGGGCCGGTCGTACTCGACATGGGACGGCAGGAGGTCCGGGTCGATGACGCGCCGGTCGAACTGACCAGCTTCGAATACAAGATTATCGAGTACCTGATGCTCAGGGCGGGCCAGGTGATTTCGAAGACGGAGTTGACCGAGCGCCTCTACGACCAGGATTTCGAACGCGACAGCAACGTCATCGAGGTATTTATCGGCCGGCTGCGCAAGAAACTCGACCCGGCAAACTCGTTGAAGCCCATCGAAACGCTACGTGGCCGCGGTTACCGGTTCGCGCTAGAGCGTAATCAGTCCGAGTAATTACAGTCAGACCGCGACGTTCATGTCATCGTTAAGCGCACGCCTGTTGATATCGGTCAGCGTGCTGCTCCTGTTGTTCTTCGGCGCCACCGTCATCGTCCTCGATACCGCGTTTCGCACGGCGGGCGAGCAGGCGAGGCGCGACATCCTGGATGGCCACCTGATGCAGCTGCTTGCCGCGGCGAACCCGAACGACGAGGGCGCGCTCAGTTTCCCGCCTGACCTGCACGAGGAACGCTTCAACTCCATCGGTTCGGGCCTCTACGGCGAATTGCGCGACGACAGCGGCGAGCTCGCCTGGCGCTCACGCTCGGCGCTCGGCCTGGAGATTCCCCAGGGAGGATTTCCCCGGCTCGGAACCCGGGTCTTCGAGCGCGAGTCGCTGGACGACGGCACGCCGCTCCTGACCCTCAGCCTTGCCGTGCAGTGGGAGTTCCCGGACGGCGAGCTCAAGCCCTACGTCTTCAAGGTGGCGGAGAGCCTCGACTCGTTCAATGCCCAGGTCGCGGAGTTTCGTCGCCAGCTGATCGGCTGGTTCGCGGCCATCGCGCTGATCATGCTGTTATCGATCTCGATACTCATGCGCGGTCTGCTGCGACCGCTGCGACAGATCGAAACGGAGATCGGCGAGATCGAGGAGGGTAAACGCGCATCGTTGTCCGAGAAATTCCCGACCGAGCTGACCGGCGTTGCGCGCAACATGAACCTCCTGATCGACAACGAGAGAGCGCGCTCGGACCGCTACCGGAAGACGCTGGACAATCTCGCGCACAGCCTGAAGACGCCGCTGGCCGCCATGCGAGCGCTGATTGCCGACAAGGCGTCGTCGCCGGAGGTGCAGGGCCGCTTCAATGAACAGATCGAACGTATGGACGAGATCGTCCGCTACCAGCTGAGAAAGCCCGCCGCGTCGACAGCCGACAGCCTGGTTCTCGGCGCCGTGCCTGTGGCGCAGGAGGTCGAGCGGCTGGTGAGCGGACTGCGCAAGGTATATCACGACAAGCGCCCGACCATCGATGCAGAGGTCGCACCGAACATGAAGTTCCGCGGGGACACGGGAGACTTCCTGGAACTGGCCGGTAACCTGCTCGACAACGCCTGCAAGTGGTGCAGGAGCAGGGTGGCAATCAGCGTGCGGCCGTCGGTGGAGTCGTCAGCGCCCGATGCCGGCTTGCGGCTGACGGTCGACGATGACGGTCCGGGTATTCCCGAAGACGCCGCCGAGGCGCTCCTCGAGCGCGGTACCCGGCTCGACGAGGCGACGCCGGGACACGGCATCGGCCTCGCAATCGTGCGCGATATCGCCAAATCCTACGGTGGTTCGCTCACCATCGGGCAATCCGCGCTCGGCGGCGCGAGTATTACCGTCGATATCCCGCCGGCAGCGGGCCGGCGCTAGGCCGCTACTGCTACGCCATCAGCCCGCGGAGCGGTCCCCGCCCAGGGCCTTGGCAGCGGCCCCGATCTTCTCAACGAGGTCGATCGGAAACACGATCGTGTTGCTCTTCTCGTTGGCGATCTCCTTGAGCGTCTGCAGATAGCGTAGCGTGAGCGCGGACTCCTCCTGGGCCAGCATGTTTGCCGCTTCGGCGAGCATCGTTGCCGCCTGTTTTTCGCCTTCGGCGTTGATGACCTTGGCGCGCCGTGCGCGTTCGGCCTCTGCCTGCTGCGCGATCGCACGGATCATGCTCTCGTCGAGGTCGACATGCTTGATTTCCACGTTGGCAACCTTGATGCCCCAGTTGTCGGTGCGCTGGTCGAGAATCCCCTGGATGTCCTCGTTGAGCCGGTCGCGTTCCGCGAGCATGTCGTCGAGTTCGTGCTGGCCGAGCACCGAGCGCAGCGTCGTCTGCGATAACTGGCTGGTGGCCTCGAATACATTCGCGACGCGGATAACGGCCTTCTCGGGATCGACGATGCGGAAATAGATGACGGCGTTGACGCGTACGGACACGTTGTCCCGGGAAATGACGTCCTGCGTCGGCACGTCGAGCACGATTACGCGGAGGTCGACCTTGACCATTTTCTGCAGGCCGGGGATCAGGATGATCAGGCCGGGTCCCTTGACCTTCTGGAACCGGCCGAGAAAGAACACAACGCCTCGCTCGTATTCCTTGAGGATCTTGAAGGTGTTGTAGGCGATAACTATGACGAGCGCAGCGATCATACCGATTGTTGCAAGTTCCATCGTTATTCCCTCGTTTGAATCTCTGATTTCGTGTTTCAGGTCTGGAGTTGCGCGCCGCCGGCGTCAGTTTCGGATGCCGGCTCTACCTCGAGCGTCAGGCCTTTCATCGCGCGTACTATGACCTGCTGATTCTTTCGTATTGGTACTTCGCTGTGCGCAGCCCAGGCTTCGCCTTCCAGCCAGATCTTGCCCTCGCCGGTGAAGTCCTGCATGGCGGTTCCTACGCCGCCGATGATCGACCCGCGACCGGAGACGGCGCCTCGTTTGCGCAACTTCAACGCATAGCCGACAAGCCAGACTATTGCCAGCGCCGCGAGAATCGCCAGACCGATCACAAAACCCACCGAAATACCGAATCCTGGAATACCACTGTCGAACATCATTATGGCGCCGAAGACAAAGGCGGCAATGCCGCCCAGCCCGAGCGCACCGAAGCTTGGAGCGAACGCCTCTGCAGTCATGAGGGCGATACCGACGATGATCAAGGCGAGACCGGCGTAATTAACGGGCAGGACCTGCAGGGCGTAAGCCGCGAGCAGCAGGCAGATGACGCCGACGACGCCCGGGACGATCGCGCCGGGGTTCCAGCCTTCATACATGAGCCCGTAAAGGCCGATTATGCCGAGCAGCAGCACGATCTCCGGGTTGGCGATAGCCGACAGGATCTTGATGCGCCAGTTCGGCTCGAAGACTTCGATCGTCGCGTTGCCGGTCTCGAGTGCGACCTGCTCCGAGCCCATCTTCACTTCGTGCCCGTCCAGTTGTTTCAGTAAGTCTGCGTGGTCCGTGGCGATGAAGTCGATGACGTTCATCTCCAGCGCTTCTTCCGCGGTCAGGGTCGCGGCCTCGGTGACGGCCTTTTCGGCCCAATCGGCGTTGCGCCCGTGGCGTTCGGCGAGCCCGCGGATGTAGGCAATCGCATCGTTGAGGACCTTGCGCTCCATCGCGCTGCCGGGCACCGGTGCCGGTTCGGGCTCGGCCGCTTCTTCATCGCCGTCCGATTCGCCGTCGTCCGGCTTTGCCGGGGACTCTCCACCCGGACTCGCCGGTGTCGCATCCTCGCCATTCAGCGAGACCGGTGTTGCCGCCCCGAGATGCGTGGTCGGGGTCATGGCCGCAACGTGGCTGGCGAGGAGGATGTAGGTCCCTGCGCTGTCCGCACGGGCGCCGGCGGGCGTCACGTAAGTGGCGACCGGGACCGACGAGCCGAGGATGTCCTGCACCATGTCGCGCATCGGCTTGACGAGGCCGCCCGGCGTATCGAGGTCGATGATGATCAACTCGGCGTTCTGTTCCTCGGCGCGCCGAATGCCGCTTGCAAGATAGTCCGCGGTTGCGACACCGATCCCGCCCTCGATCTCGAGAACGACGACCGTGTTGCCCGCCGCGCTTCCGGAGAACGCGACCAGGCTGCAGATACCCGCGAAGAATGCCTGTCGGATTGTCGGTTTCATGGCGTCATGATAGCAGGGCTGGCGGCTGTTGATCCGGCCGTTTTGGTGGCATGCTTCGCTCCATGTTCATCCGATTCATTACGACCGGCGGCACGATCGACAAGATTTATTTCGACGCGCTGAGCCAGTTCGAAGTTGGTGAGTCCCAGGTCGAGCACATCCTCAGGGAAGGCCTCGTTCAATTTGACTACGAGATCGTGTCATTGTTGCAAAAAGACAGCCTGGAGATAACCGACGAGGACCGTGACGAGCTGCGCAGCTATATCGAGAGGGACGACGCAGATCGCTACGTAATAACCCACGGTACGGACACGATGGCCGAGACGGCAGAAGCACTGCAGGGGACGGGTGACAAGACAATCGTCCTGACAGGTGCGCTGACGCCGGCGCGTTTTCGCACGACCGACGCCATCTTCAACGTCGGCATGGCCGTCGCCGCCGTGCAGGTTTCACCGCCAGGCGTGTACATCGCAATCAGCGGGCAGGTGTTCGCGGCCGGCGAGGTCCGCAAGAACCGCGCCGAAAACCGCTTCGAATCAATTCGGTGCGCCGCACCTACAGATCGAAATTGATGCCCTGGGCGAGCGGCAGCTCCTCGCCCCAGTTGATCGTGTTGGTCTGTCGCCGCATGTACGCGCGCCAGGCATCCGATCCGGCCTCACGGCCACCGCCGGTCTCCTTCTCGCCACCGAATGCACCGCCGATTTCCGCACCGGAAGTTCCGATATTGACGTTGGCGATTCCGCAGTCGGATCCGGACTGCGACAGGAAGGTCTCGGCATTCTGCAGGCTGTCCGTAAAGATCGCGGAGGATAGCCCCTGCACGACCCCGTTCTGCATTTCGATCGCCTCATCCAGCGTCGCGTAAGGGAGCAGGTATAGCAGCGGTCCGAAAGTCTCCGTTTGCACGATATCCCAGTCGTTCTTCGCGACCGCGATAGCCGGTTTCATGAAATTCCCCGGGCCATCGATGCGTTCGCCACCGCAGAGGACCTCTCCACCGGCATCACGGACGGCTTCGAGTGCCGCCTCGACGCGCTCGATCGCCGACTCGTCGATCAGCGGCCCCATCAGCGTCTTCGGGTCGAGAGGATCGCCGATGCGCACCTGCTCGTAAGCTTTTACGAGCCCCGCCTTGAGTTCATCGAGGCGCGATTCGTGCACGATGATGCGACGCGTGGTCGTGCAGCGCTGACCGGCGGTGCCGACCGCGCCAAACACGATCGCCGGAACCACGAGTTCCATGTTCGCGTGCTCGTCGACGATGATCGCGTTGTTGCCGCCAAGTTCGAGCAGGACCTTGCCCATGCGCTTCGCGACCTGCACGCCGACCTGGCGGCCGACTGCGGACGAGCCGGTGAACGAGATCAGGTTGATGCGTGCATCGTCCACGAACTGTTTCGCGAGTTCGTTGCTGCCGTCGTTGATGAGGCAGGCAAACGTCGGCAGATCGAGGTCGGCGACAGCTTCGTTCACGATCTTCTGCACGGCGAGCCCGCACAGCGGCGTCTTCGGCGACGGCTTCCAGATGCTCACGTTGCCGCATATCGATGCGAGACTCGTGTTCCAGGACCACACCGCGACCGGGAAGTTGAACGCCGTGATGGTGCCGACGAGACCGAGCGGGTGCCACTGTTCGTACATGCGATGCTGCGGGCGCTCGGAGTGCATCGTTTTGCCGTACAGCATGCGCGACTGGCCGACCGCGAAATCGAAGATGTCGATCATCTCCTGGACTTCGCCGTCGCCCTCGGCCTTGATCTTGCCGTTTTCGAGAGACACGAGGCTGCCGAGCGCGTCTTTATGGTCGCGCAACGCATTGCCGATGCGGCGTGCGGCTTCGCCGCGCACCGGTGCAGGTACCTTGCACCACTCCCGGAACGAGTCTCTCGCCATGTTGACGAGCCGGTCGTACTCCGCCGGTGTCGTCGAGCGAACGCTGGCGATCAGTTCGCCGTTCGCGGGATTGAACGATTCGATCAGCGGCGCCGAGGCGTCCTCGCTGCTGTCGCTGCCAAACCAGGTTCCCGGGTTCGTTGCCCCGAGTCCGAGTGAATCCAGAATCTTCTTCATGATGTCATCCTCCGGCGCTGGCGCGCTGGTGTCCGGTTTCGCCGCGGGCAACCAATGCTGCCGATTCCCGGTTGTCGCCGCCATGGGCGTAATAACGGCCGAATCGGTTCTCGAGGACGTCCTCGAGGCGGAACTGCTCCTGCGCGACGAAACCTCGGTAGTTATCGGGGTGCGTCAGTACGATATCAACGACCGCGCAGACGCCTGCTGCCGTGGTGACCTGGATAGCGGACCAGAGCCGGCCGGCCACCACCTGCGGGTAAACCTTGTTCACGTAGTTTTCTTCACGGAGTTCGCCATCCTGCATACCGTTTACCGCTGCATAGATGATGACGACGTCCTGCAGGGTCTGCGGCACGGCGTTCTCGAGGATGCGCTTCAGCGTACCCCGGTCGTGATTGAGCTTGAGGCCATTCATCAGCAGGCGCATCTGCTCGCAGTGGCCCGGGTAACGAATGGTTTTGTAGTTCATCGTGTTGACGCGGTCGCCATAGGTCTCGGCGAGCGACCCCAGCCCACCCGAGGTGTTGAATGCCTCGTATTTCTTGCCGTCGATCTCGATCGATTCGAGCCCCTCGAGCGGCAGCACGTCGACCTCATTGCCGTCGACAATCGCCCGGCAGAGGTTGCCGTACTCGTTGATGACGCCGTCTGTCGACCAGGTCAGCGAGTACTTGAGCACATTGTTGGGGTGCTGCGGCAGCGCGCCAACGCGCAGCTTCACTGCACGCAACTCATCGAAGTGCTGGATGAGTTCGTTAGCCACGATGCTGATGAATCCCGGCGCCAGCCCGCACTGCGGTACGAAAGCGGTCGATGCGCCTTCCGCAATCTTGCGCACGGCATCCGTAACGGCAACGTCTTCCGTGAGGTCGAAGTAATGCAGGTTTTCGGCGCGCGCTACTTCAGCGACAACGACGTTGCAGAAATACGGCAGGCTCGACACCAACGCGACGGGTGTATGCTCGCGGACATGCCGGTAGAGCGCTTCCTGGTTACTCGCGTCGAGATCGAATGCTGCGATGGTATCCAGCTGGTGGGCGTCGGCGACGGCCTTCGCGACGCCAGGCTCGGCGTCTGCAAGCTGAACCCGGTAGCTGCCGCTTTCGGCAAGCAAGCCGGCGATGAGGGCACCGATCTTGCCGGCGCCAAGGACGAGGATCTCTTTCATGGAGTCTCCTGAGAAACAAAACCGCCAGCGTCGGGCGGGTAGAAGATGGCGCGCATTGTGCCAATGTCCGCGAAACCTTTCCATATGAAAGCTTTGCAGTTTTGCGATGCAGCATGGCATAGTCCCGCGGATGCAACGGACTCGGCCATGACACGCAGCCTCCCGAAAACCGACTGGCACCCGGCAAGCTGGCAGGCCCTGCCGGCGGCACAGCAGCCGTCCTATCCGGACCAGGCGGCGCTCGAACGGGCGGTCGCGGACCTGAGCCGGCTGCCGCCGCTCGTGACGTCCTGGGAAATCGACGCGCTCAAGGACGAGATCGCGCGGGCGCAGCGTGGTGACGCCTTCATCCTGCAGGGCGGCGACTGTGCCGAGACTTTCGACGAGTGCACGTCGGAAGACATCGTAGCGAAGCTGAAGATTCTCCTGCAGATGAGCCTCGTGATCCTCTACGGGCTCAAGAAGCCGGTGATCCGCGTCGGGCGCATGGCGGGGCAGTACGCCAAGCCGCGCTCCGCCGACACCGAGACCCGTGACGGGGAGTCGTTGCCGAGCTTTCGCGGCGACCTCGTCAACCGCAGCCCGTTCACGGCCGCCGATCGCGTTCCGGACCCGCAGCTCATCCTGCGTGGCTACGAGCGGGCGGCCCTGACCCTGAATTTCGTCCGTTCGCTCATCGATGGTGGCTTCGCGGACCTGCACCACCCGGAATACTGGGACCTCAACTGGGTCGGTCACTCACCGATGGCGGACGAGTATCACGCGATCGTGGCTTCCATCTCCGATTCGCTGGACTTCCTGGAGACGATCGCCGGCCAGCCGGTGCACAAGACCCGGAGGGCGGACATATACGCGGCCCACGAAGGCCTGCACCTGCTTTATGAACAGGCACAGACACGATTCCTCGACCGCCGCGAGCGCTGGTACAACCTGACGACTCATTTCCCGTGGATCGGGATGCGCACGGCCGCCACCGACGGCGCGCACGTGGAGTTCTTCCGCGGCGTCGCCAACCCGATGGGCATCAAGATCGGACCCGGGATGACCCGGGAATGGCTGCAGGACCTGATCGCGATACTCAATCCGAACAACGAGCCGGGTCGTCTGACGCTGATCCATCGCTTCGGCAGCAGTGCCATCGAGGAGCATCTGCCGGAACTGATCAACGCCGTACGCGAGACCGGATCGCCCGTCCTGTGGGTCTGTGACCCCATGCACGGCAATACCGAGAGCACGTCGAATGGGGTCAAGACGCGGCGTTTCGACAAGATACTGGCGGAACTCGAGGCGGCGTTTCGCGTGCACAGATCGATGGGCAGCTACCTGGGCGGCGTACATCTCGAGCTGACCGGCGAAAACGTTACCGAGTGCACGGGCGGGGCGCGTGGCCTGACCGACGGGGATCTCGCCAGGGCCTACAAGTCGACCGTGGACCCGCGGCTCAACTACGAGCAGGCCATGGAGGTCGCGATGCGGATCGCGGGCCTCCACAAATCGTAGCAGCGCTCCTACAAAGGGCTAATTGAGGTCTCCGGCCGGGCGGGTACAATGCACGCCCACCCAGCCGAGAGAGCCCATGCATTACGACTACATCGAGGTGCCCGCCGACGGCGAGGCCATCACCGCCAATCCTGATCACACGCTGAACGTCCCCGACCGGCCGGTTATCCCCTACATCGAGGGCGACGGCATCGGCATCGACGTCACACCGGTCATGCTCGACGTGGTCAATGCGGCGGTGAGCAAAGCGTATGGCAACGCCCGCCAGATCGAGTGGATGCAGGTCTACGCGGGCCAGCGCGCCACCGAGGTCTATGGCGGCGGGGTCTATATGCCGGACGAGACCCTGCACGCGATGGAGAAGTACGTGGTGTCCATCAAGGGGCCGCTGGCCACGCCGATCGGTGGCGGCATACGTTCGCTGAACGTGTCCATTCGCCAGACCCTGGACCTCTACGCCTGTGTGCGGCCGATCCGTTACTTCCCGGGCGTCATTACGCCGATGAAGGACTCGAACCTGGTGGACATGACGGTGTTCCGGGAGAACACGGAGGACATCTACGCGGGCATCGAGTACCCGACGGGGTCGCAGGAAGTGCAGAAGCTCATCCATTTCCTCCAGACTGAACTCGGCACCAACAAGATCCGTTTCCCGGCCAGCTCCGGTATCGGCATCAAGCCGGTATCGCGCGAAGGCTCGGAGCGCCTGGTGCGCAAGGCGATCCAGTACTGCATCGACCGTGATCAGAGCTCGGTCACCCTCGTTCACAAGGGGAACATCATGAAGTTCACCGAGGGTGCGTTCTGCCAGTGGGGCTACGAGGTCGCACGCGAGGAGTTCGGTGCGACCGAGAAGGACGGCGGGCCCTGGCTCAGTTTCCGGAACCCGGTAACCGGCAACGAGATCATCATCAAGGACGTGATTGCCGATAATTTCCTGCAGCAGATCCTGATGCGGCCGGAGGAATACGACATCATTGCGACCTTGAACCTGAATGGCGATTACATCTCCGACGCGCTGGCCGCGCAGGTGGGCGGTATCGGAATCGCGCCCGGGGCCAACATCGGCGACGCCGTCGGGGTCTTCGAAGCCACGCACGGCACCGCTCCGGGATTCGCGGGCAAGGACCGGGTCAACCCGGGTTCACTCATCCTGTCGGCCGAGATGATGCTGCGCTACATCGGCTGGACCGAGGCGGCGGACCTGATCATGAAGGGCGTCGCGAACACGATCGCCAACGGTGAGCTCACGTTCGACCTTGCACGCCTGCGCGAGGCGATTCACCGGCCGATCCGCAAGGAACGCCCCCATGATCGCAAGGAAGTCGAGTCGGAGCTCGAGGAACTCGTTCCCGGCGCCAGGCTCGTCGGTTGCAGCGAGTTCGGCCGCGCCGTGATTCGCCACATGGATGACGAATAAGACGCCAGGAGTGACCGGGGAGATCTTCGACCGGGACTGCCGGGCGTGCCCGCGGCTGGCGGCTTTCCTGGACGAGGTCAATTCGCGGTACCCGGAGTATTACTGCCGGCCGGTGCCGCCTTTCGGCGACGCCGCGGCGCGGTTGTTGATCGTGGGGCTCGCGCCCGGAATGCACGGTGCCAATCGCACCGGGCGGCCGTTTACCGGCGACCATGCCGGGATCCTGCTGTACGAGACCCTGCACAAGTTCGGCTTCAGTTCGAACGCCGAGTCGTGCTCGGCGGATGACGGGCTGACCTTGCTGGATTGCCGCATCACGAATGCGGTCAAGTGCCTGCCACCGGAGAACAAGCCCGTCGGGGCAGAAATCAACACCTGTAATCGCTTTCTCGCGAACGAGCTGGATACTATCGCGCCGGGTTCGGTAGTGCTCGCGCTGGGGGGCATAGCGCACAGGGCGATAGTCAAGGCACGCGGCTTGCGGCAGGCCGACTTCAAGTTCGGGCACGCGGCCGCTCACGACCTCGGCCATTTCTACATGCTCGACTCGTATCACTGCAGCCGCTACAACACCAATACCGGGCGCCTGACGCCAGCGATGTTCGACGCCGTGTTCGAGCGCGCACGCGAGCTCCTGCGACGCTAGCTGCGGGCCCCGGCCCGCGATCGCGGTGTAACGAGGCCGGTGGCCTGTTTCGTGGCATATTTCGACCTTAAATGAGCAGACAAGAGACATTCGACGCGAAATCCTTCCTGCGCAGGCTGACCCATCGGCCCGGCGTGTATCGCATGCTCGATGCCCGGCACAAGGTCATCTATGTCGGCAAGGCGCGCGACCTCAAAAAGCGGGTGTCGAGCTACTTTCATCGCACGCAGACATCCGTGAAAACGGCGGCGATGATGCAACTCGTCGACCGGGTCGAAGTGACGGTGACCAATACCGAGGCGGAGGCGCTGCTGCTCGAGTACAACCTGATCAAGCAGCACAAGCCCAAGTTCAACGTTCTGCTGCGGGATGACAAGAGTTACCCGTACATCTACGTGTCCACCGACCATCCGTTCCCGCGCCTGCGGTTTCACAGGGGGCCGCGCACGGGGAAGGGCCGCTACTTCGGGCCATACCCGAGCACGAGCGCGGTGCGCCAGACGCTCAACGACCTGCAGAAGCTGTTCCTGATCCGCAACTGCCGCGATACGTTCTTTCGCAACAGGACGCGACCCTGCCTGCAATACCAGATCCGCCGCTGCACTGCGCCCTGCGTCGGGTTGATCAGTGAACAGGATTACGCCCGCGATATCGGCGCGGCGATCCAGTTCCTCGAAGGACGCAACCAGAGTGTGATCGATACTTTTGTCGAGCGTATGGAGGCAGCATCCGCAGCGCAGGAATACGAACTCGCGGCCCGCTTCCGCGACCAGGTCGCGAAGCTGAAGGAAATCGAGGCCCGGCAACTGGTATCCAGAAGCGCCGGCAAGGACCTGGACGTCATCGGATTCGCCTCGAACGGCGGCGTTCACTGCGTCACGGTCCTGTTCATACGCAATGGCGCCGTTGTCGGCAGCCGCGACCATTTTCCACGCGCGCAGGGAGAAGCCGACAAGCAGAAGATCCTCAACAGTTTCGTCGCCCAGTATTACCTCGGCCGCGACGTGCCGGGCGAGATCATTATCGACAGCGAGATCGAGGATCGTGAGCTGCTCGAATCCGAGCTCGGGTCGCGCATGGGCCGCAAGGTCGCGATAAAGAGCAGGGTGCGTGGTGATCGCAAACGCTGGCTCGAAATGGCAGGCACCAATGCGGAGCAGGGGCTGAGCCTGAAGCTCGCGAGTAACGCGACGATTCGGCGGCAATTCGCGGCGCTTGCTGAAGCGCTGGAACTCGACGCGGTGCCCGAACGCCTCGAGTGCTTCGATGTCAGTCATACCTCGGGTGAGGCGACGGTCGCCTCCTGCGTCGTGTTCAATGCGGCCGGACCGATGAAGAGCGACTACCGGCGTTTCAATCTGAACCCGGCCGCGGCCGGAGACGATTACTCTGCGCTGGCGGAGGCTTTGAAGCGCCGTTATGCCCGCATCAGGAAGGGCGAGGTGCCGATGCCAGACCTGCTGTTCGTTGATGGCGGTAAGGGCCAGCTCGCCGAGGCCGTCGCGGTGCTGCGCGACCTCGAACTCGACTGGTTGCCGGTGGTGGCGGTTGCGAAAGGACGCGCTCGCAGGCCCGGCGCTGAGCGACTGTTTCTTCCCGGACGCAAGACGCCACTGCAGTTGTCACCGGATTCACCCGCCTTGCTGCTCGTTCAGCAGATAAGGGACGAGGCGCACCGCTTTGCGATCATGGGCCACCGGCAGCGCCGTGCGAAAGCACGCACCACGTCCCGCCTGGAACAGATCCCCGGGCTGGGCCCCAGGAAGCGCCGCGAACTGTTGCGGCAGTTCGGCGGACTGCAGGGCGTCATGAGCGCGGGCATCGACGACCTGGTCAAAGTTCGCGGCATCAGTCGTACTTTGGCCGAAACCATATACAATGACCTCCACATTGACGGCCAGCACTGAAGGCTTCAGCGGACGTGAAACTCAACCTCGCCATACTGCTTACACTGTTTCGCATCGCGGCGATACCGGCGGTGGTCATTTGCTTTTACAGCCCGCTGCCGAACGCCCGGCCGATTGCGGCAATCCTCTTCGGTATCGCGGCGATCACGGATTTCATCGACGGCTGGGTGGCGCGTCGCTTCGGTCAGCATTCGCGGTTCGGTGAATTCCTCGACCCGGTAGCGGACAAGCTGATGGTGGCCATTGTGCTGGTGATGCTGGTGCAGGCGCAGTCGCACTGGTTCGAAGACATCATCGCCATGATTATCATCGGCCGGGAAATAACTATCTCGGCACTCAGGGAATGGATGGCGACGATCGGTGAGCGCGCAAACGTGAAGGTATCGTTCCTGGGCAAGCTCAAGACCACGCTGCAGATGTTCGGTATTGCCTTCATGGTGTACCAGCATGATCTCTTCGGCATCCCGATCTATACGGTCGGTTTCGTGCTGCTGGTGGCGGCGGCGGTCATGACGATCTGGTCCATGTTTGCTTACCTCAAGGCCGCCTGGCCGTTCATCATGGCGGACCAGGAGGGCGGTGGTCAGGGTTGAGAACCCCTGATTTGCCTTGACAGAAGGCCTCGAGGGGCTACAATCTCGGCCCTCCCGCGGGAATAGCTCAGTTGGTAGAGCGCAACCTTGCCAAGGTTGAGGTCGCGAGTTCGAGCCTCGTTTCCCGCTCCAGATACAAAAAAGCCCCTCCGAAGAGGGGCTTTTTTGTATCTGCAACAGACTCGGCCAACGCCTTTGCGCAAAGGTCGCCGGCATCGCATTCGGCGCGCCACTGCCTTGCGACAGTGTTTCGATCTGTGCCGGCGCGCCGCGTTTCCCGCTCCAAACGCTAAAAAGGCCGCCTTTCGGGCGGCCTTCTGCGTTTGAGGAGAAGACTCGGCCAACACGCGGCTACATTTCCTGTCCGTGTCACATTCGTCGCGCCACGAGCTGGTCGCGTGGATTGGGTGCGTACCGGCGCGCCGCGTTTCCCGCTCCAGGCCTGAATATCTCTCGGCCCGCGATCGATGGAATATCTCGTGTTCTAGTCGAGCGGTACCGATGTGATCGGTATCCGGGCGCTCACGATGCGCTTCGTATCTTTCTGCGCCGCGGTCCATACCAGCACCAGGTCGTCACCTGCCATTGCCATCTGCGGCACAGACCTTGCCGGTGCGTTGCCTGCTACGGGGACGACAGGCCCCATCAAGCCTCCCGGCGTCACCCGCCGCAGGACGAGATTGCCGCGGCCGTCGGCATCAGCCTGCAGCCAGCTGACAACGGCAGATCCGTCGCCGAGCATGACAACGTCGACGTGCCCGAGGGCGCCGTCCGTGGCGGGGGCGAGGACGGGGCCGAAGGATTCAGCATTGTCATCAGAGAAGCGCAGCTGCACTTTCGACACCTGGTCCGGGACCGAGAACCAGGCGGCCGCCACGTTGGGCCCTCGTGCGGCGATAGCCGGTCCGTTTACAGGGCAGCCGGCAATCTGCCAGTTGTCTTCATGAAGCGGCACACCTCGCTGCCAGCGGCCGTCGATGTGGCGGGTGACGTAGATGTCTCGAATCTCGTCGACCGTGCGGTCGCGGTACACGGCGACCGGGCCTGTGGTCGTCACTGCAACGTCGGTCTGGCAGCAGTCGCAGATGAGTTCGTCGATTTCCTGCTCGTGATGGAGGGCGTTGCCGGCGTCGATGGCGGCACCGCGCAGCGTCATTCCGGATGCGGTCGGGTCGCTGCCGTGCTCGCCACCCGTCTTACGGCCGTCGAGCCAGATCGCTGCAGCCTTGCCGTCATGGGGATACACCGACACGAAACCGTGTTCCGTCGGCGTGTCATCGGTGTGAGGCTTGACCGGCTCGGACCAGCTACTGCCACCGTCGAACGACTGCGCCATCACTACGTGGTAGGAGTAAGTCAGGTTGCCCGCCATCTCCAGCCAGTGCGCGACCCGGTGATCGTCGTCGAGCGGGGTGACCGCCGGCATGTCGGCCCAGTTCACGAACATGTTCCTGCCGGAAACGACCGCCTGTGGCGGTTCCCAGCCGGTATCTCCAAGCACGGAGTACCAGAGTGTCGTGCCGGCTTCGTCCGGTTCCATCCAGCTCAGGACCAGCGGCTGCCCGACGCCACCCGAGAGGCGCGGACCGGCTGCCCCGGTGCCGGCGGGAACGGCCAGCGCATGCCATGGAGCGTCGTCCGGCGGTTCCGGCGCGGAGCAGGCGGCGAGTAGTAGCAGGAGAATCGGGACGGATCGTGGCATCAGGGGATTATGCAGGCTCCGTGGCCAAAGATCTCTGTAGCGGAAAGCGCAAATTGATTCTGCACGACGGGACTGTATACTGCGACGCCTGCTCGTCCTGTGGTAGTTTAGTCCCGCAAGGTACAGACACCGCGCACCGAGGCTAGGTGGCAGAGTGGTTATGCAGCGGCCTGCAAAGCCGTGGACGCCGGTTCGATTCCGACCCTAGCCTCCATTTTTTCTCCTGACGCCTTCCAATCACATACTGTCGGCACGCATCCTTCAGTCGTGACATAATCGTCGGCATATTCGCTATTGCGACGAGCGGTCACGACACCGCTCGCGAGGCGGACAAGAGGGCAAATCGTTGCGCAAAACGGCTCTGGTCGTCGACGACTCCAAAACGGCACGGAACGTGCTCAAGAAGATCCTCGAGACCCACGACCTCGAGGTCACAACCGCGGAATCCGCCGAGGACGCGATCGACTACCTTAGCGATTCGCGACCCGACATCATATTCATGGATCACGAGATGCCGGGCATGGACGGTCTCGAGGCCGTGTCGGCAATCAAGGACAACCCGGCAACGGCAACGATCCCGATCATGATGTACACGGCCCAGAAGGGCGAGCTGTACGTCGGTCAGGCGCGCGCACTCGGTGCGATCGGTGTCCTGCCGAAGCAACTCGAGCCCGTTGAAGTGTCGAAGGTGCTCGAGTCCCTGCGGATAATCGGCGAGGACGCCGTATCGCGTGAGCAACGTGACCGCGCAGATGCCGAGGTTCGCACGGGCGAGTACCCGAGCCTCGATCAGTTCGATCACGACCTGCGGGACATGATCCGGAACCTGTTCGATCAGCAACGCGAGATCCTGCGCCGGGAGCTCGAGGACAGCCACGAGCTGATTGCACGGCGAGTGGCTGACCGGGTTCGACCCGCGGCGTCCGAGGAGGCCGCACACGCGACAGACAGACGTGAACCACCATCGACACAGCCGCTGCGCGCGGCAGTCGCGGTTCTCGGTCTGATTGCCGTCGTTTTCGCCTTGTTGTTCTGGTACCGCGAGGACACCTGGCGCGAATTGCAGCAGCAGAATGCAGACCTGCAGCGCGCATTGGATGCACGCCAGGCCAGTGCCACGCAGGATTCGCTCGAGGTGCGCCAGCAGTTGGACCAGTATCGGCAATCCGTGGATGCAGCGAAGATGGTTGCGCTTGATTCACTCGAATGGGCCGCGAATCAGTCGTCGCAATACGGTATCAATGAAATGCCGATGGGCGACTTCCGGCTGTCGGTGGTCCAGGAGCTTACCAACCACCTGCTCGCGCTTGATTTTCGCGGGGTCGTCAGGATCGAATCGCACGTGGGGAATTTCTGCATGGCTTTCGGCGGACCCGACGGATACAGTCTCGCCGCGCCGGATACGCCAGCGGACCAGTGTGACCAGGTCGGCTTCGGTCCCAGCGAGGCGTACGAAATGGGTTTGCGGCAGACCGCTGCGTTCGCGAACTTCATCAGTGGCGCACGTGCGCGCACGGATGGAGCGATCCGTTACGAAATAATCTCCTACGGCAATACGAACCCGTTGCTGGATTACCCGCCGGCAACAGCCGGCATCAGCGCAGCGGCATGGAACGAGATCGCCGCAAACAACAACCGCGTCGATATATCTCTTTATCCCGAGTAGTCGGGCGGGTCTTTGTTGTGGCTCCGCAGTCGATGTCCGATAATTCGAACGCGTGCCCGGGTGGCGGAATTGGTAGACGCAGCGGACTTAAAATCCGCTGTCCGCAAGGACGTGCCGGTTCGAGTCCGGCCCCGGGCACCA
>WOR8_10008049_pt1 | contig 22481 bp, 23 predicted proteins | sample DeeMarSeWOR38_10_FD_19890 | JGI IMG/M metagenome (IMG submission 19890) | reverse complement strand
CCCTGGTTGGAACCATTCATTCGGGTGGCCATCAAAGTGCCCCACAACTTCCTGACCGACACGGCATATTGGTGGATGCACAAGCTATTTAAAGGCTACGCCATCACCCACCGGGTACATCCTATCAGACTCAACCTGCGTACCATCCTCAAGCAGATGGTCCACTTCTTGCGGCTGGAAGCATAAATCAGAAGTGCCGGGCACCAGGCTTGTGATCCCCTGTAACTGGGTTGAGTCAGCTGAGCCCGACGTCCGTGCCTGCCTCGGATGGGATCTCCTCCAAGCGCCCGGTAGCGTAGCGACAAAGGCAACTCGCTCGCAGATGTTGGTTACCCTGTCTGCTATACGCTCCACGTTGTGAGCACAGAAGAGCAAGTACATGGCTCGCGTCACAGTGCGCGGGTCCTCAACCATGTACGAAATCAGCTCACGGAAGATCTGATTGTAGAGCTGGTCCACCTCTTCATCTCTTTCAGGAATGCACATAGCCTGCTGGGCATTCTCTGATAGAAACGCATCCAGACTCGCCTGGAGCATCTCTCGCGAAATGCGCGCCATGCGGGGCAGGTCAATCAACGGCTTGAGCAATGGCTCGTCGCCCATGCGCACGACGATGGTGGCGATGCCAGCCGCGTGATCGCCCATACGCTCCAGGTCAAGCACGATATTCATGGCCGCCACGATGAAACGCAAGTCACGAGCGGCCGGTTGCTGGCGGGCAATCAGGCGCACGCAATCCTCTTCAACCTTGAAGCGCAATTCGTTGATGTTGTCATCGTCGGCGATGATCTGCTGGGCCAGCACTTGGTCACGCTCCTTGAGCGCCTGGATGGACAAGCCAATCGCGGCATCTACCATCCCGCCCAGACGCAACACGTTATCACGCAATTCCTGCAACTCTTTGTCGAACGCCGAGCGAATAGTCATCAATGTCCCTCCACCAAGAAATGCACGGGTAGATCCCTATCCTGCCCGCCCAGTTATGTAATTCTCTGTCAAGGCCTGGCTGGGGCGGGTAAAGATGTCCTGCGTCGCGCCGAACTCCACCAATTCGCCCAACCAGAAGAAGCCGGTCCAATCAGAAGCGCGTGCCGCCTGCTGCATATTATGGGTGACTATGACGATGGAGTAGTTCTCCTTGAGTCTTTGCATCAACTCCTCGACCTCCAGTGTGGCGATAGGGTCCAGAGCTGAGCATGGCTCGTCCATGAGGATGACTTCGGGCTTGACGGCGATGGCACGCGCAATGCATAGTCGTTGCTGCTGCCCCAAGGAGAGACTCAAGGCGTCCTGTCCTAGATCATCCTTCACCTCGTCCCATAGAGCCGCGCCGCGCAGGCTTTCCTCCACTATACCCGCCAGATTCCCATTTCTATGCATGCCCAGTACACGCGGGCCGAATGCCACATTGTCGAAGATAGATTGGGGAAAGGGGTTGGGACGTTGAAAAACCATGCCCACTCGCTGGCGCAGATCAACTACGTTGGTATTGGGGGCATAGATGTCTTGTCCATCCAGTAACACACGCCCCTCCAACCGGACCCCGGGAATGGTGTCGTTCATGCGGTTCAGGCAGCGCAGAAAAGTGGACTTGCCGCATCCCGAGGGTCCAATAAGCGCAGTGATCTGTCGATCCCTGATGATCATCGATATGTCTAACAGCGCGGGCTTGTCGCCGTAGTAGAAATGGAGATTGTGTACTTGGATCTTCTCAACCATATCGAAGTCTGCCAGGTTGGTGATTGCTATCTTTGACCGCTATCCAAATCGACCCGTAACGTAGTCCTCAGTGCGCTGGTCGCGGGGCGCGGTGAAGACCTCGGTGCCAGGCCGATGTTCGATCAAGTCGCCCATCAGAAAGAATGCTGCGAAGTCCGCAACCCGCGCAGCCTGCTGAACACTGTGAGGGACGATGACGATGGTGTAATCTTGCTTCAACTCAAAGAGGGACTCTTCCACCTTGCCCGTGGAGATGGGATCCAGTCCAGAGGTAGGTTCGTCAAGGAGCAGGACTTCCGGCTCCAGGGCCAGGCTGCGGGCAATACACAGGCGCTGTTGCTGGCCACCCGATAGCGCGTTGGCCGGCTCGTCCAGACGGTCTTTCACCTCGTCCCACAAAGCAGCTTGAGTCAAGCTGCGCAGGAGAATGTCTTCCAGCCTAGTCCTGTCCCGCAAACCTGCCAGTTTTGGGCCGTAAAGGACATTCCCACGGATGGTGCCGGGCAGGGGCAGTGGAAGAGCAAAGACCATGCCCACCCTGCGGCGCAGCCTGGTGACATCGACGCCTGGCGCATAAATGTCCTGTCCATCCAGCAAGATGTGCCCTGACCAGCTAGATCCCTCCACCAGATCATTCAGCCGATTGATGAGGCGCAGCAGCGTTGTTTTTCCGCCGCCAGCCGGGCCAAACAGGACAGTTACGGCGTTGGCCGGGACATCGAGCGTCACGTCGCGCAGCGCCGGTTTGCCGTCGTAGGCATAGCTTACATCTTGGATGCGAATTTTGGGATCAGCCATGCTCACCATTGCCTCCGCCGCCGGTAGTAGCTACGGATAATCGTCGCCAAGATGCTCATCGACAGGACCAGCGCCAGCAGCACCAATGCGGTGCCATATTGGATTTCCAGCGGCATGCCGGGCACCTGGGTGCTTATGACATAGAGATGATAGGGCAAGGCCATAGTCTGATCAAACGGGGAGTGGGGCAGTCGCGGCAGGTAGAAAGCAGCCACGGTGAATAGGATGGGGGCCGTTTCGCCAGCCGCCCGCAGCAGCCCCAAAATAACGCCGGTAATGATGCCAGGCAGCGCCTGCGGCAGCACGACGTTGCGGATGCCCTGCCAGCGAGTACCACCCAGGCTGAAGCTGACGGTGCGGAATTCGGTTGGCACGACAAGCAGTGCCTCCTCGGAGGCGCTGATGATGATGGGCAACGTCATAATAGCCAACGTCAGCGAGCCAGCCAGGATGGACGTGCCAAACTGAAGAAAGAGTACGAAGAGGCCCAGGCCAAACAGTCCGTATACCACCGATGGGATACCTGCCAGGTTGATGATGGCCAGCCGGATGGCACGGGTGAACCAGCTGTCAGGAGCGTACTCGGACAGATAGATGGCACCTCCCACCCCCACCGGGATTGCGGCCAACGCGGTACCCAGGATAAGCAACAGTGTGCCAACAATAGCCGGGAAGATGCCCCCTGCTTTCATCCCGTTGCGGGGCATGCCGGTCAGGAACTCCCAACTGATGGCCTCGATGCCGCGCACCACGATCACACCGACGACCAGCAAAATGGGAACCACCACAATCAACGTGACCAGGACCAGCAGGACGAAGCCAACGCGCTGCACCAGATAGCGGTTCATCAACGAAGTCCTCCACGTCGTTGTTTCCTGAATACCGATGAAGCAGCGGCCAAGTTGATGACAAAGGTCAAGACGAAGAGGATGATGCCAATGCCAAAAAGAGCGTGGTAATGCGTGCTACCCTGTGCCACTTCGCCCATCTCGGCAGCGATAGTGGCAGTCATGGTGCGGGCGGGACGGAAGATAGAGTCGACGGAAAGCGGCATGCGAGCCGCATTACCAGTCACCATCATAACCGCCATCGTCTCACCGATGGCACGCCCCATACCCAGCATCACGGCCACAACGATGCCGGAGCGGGCGGCGGGCACTACCACACGCCAGATGGTCTGCCATTGGGTAGCCCCCATAGCCAGGCCAGCATCCCGGTAGCTTTTGGGCACCGCGTCGAGCGCATCCTCGGCCACGCTGATGATGGTGGGCAGGGCCATATAAGCCAGGAGTAGGGCACCCGTAAAAGCGGTCAGTCCCGTGGCTACCCCCAAGGTCTCGCGGACGAGGGGAGCAAGCAGCGTCATTCCAAAGAAGCCCAGCACAACCGAGGGTATACCGGCCAGTACTTCGATCAGTGGTTTCAGGATTTCACGCGCCCAGCCCGGTGCCACTTCGCGTACGTAGACAGCGGTCGCCACTCCCAGCGGTACGGCTATGGCGATGGCCGTCACGGTAACCAGAATCGATCCCAGGATCAGCGGCAGGGTGCCAAACAGATCAAAGGTGGGATACCAGCGAGCGCTAAACAGGTTGTCCAGGGATACCTCGAAAAAGAGAGGCGTGCCCTCGCGTAGCAGAAAAAGAAAGATGAGCACCACAAAAGCGATGCTGGAGAAACCTAATACCCGGATAAAGGTTTCAACAGCAAACTCGTTCCAGCGCGTGCGTGATGGCCCCTGCTTCATAGACCACTATCTCCCCAAAGGCAGGAAGGCAAGTATACCCTATCCAAGTCTATTTGAGGGGAACGAAGCCCAGCTCTGACACCAGGGCTTGTCCCTCGCTCAGGATCCAATCCAGATAGGCTTTTCGATCTCCGACCGGCTCGCCAGCAGTGTACATGTAGAGAGGACGTGAGATAGGATACGATCCATCGTTGACCGTTTCAACCGAAGGTAAAACGTGAGGCCCACTGACATCCAGGGCCACCGCCAACATCTTTTGGTCAGGAGTCACATAGCCCAGGCCATCGTAACCGATGGCGTTGGGGTTGTCGCGAACCTCAGAACTGATACCTTCGGACGAGGGCATCAACAAGGTATCCGGGGAGAACAACAGGTCGCTCTCCTCATCCCCTAAACGAATCACATTTTCCAGGAAGTACACGTAGGTCCCGGAGTTCGACTCACGAGACAAGAGAACGATGGGCCGATCTTCGCCGCCCACCTGGCTCCAGTTGGTGAGCCTTCCCGTGTAGATGTCGGAAATCTGCCCCAGTGTAAGCCTGTCCACGGGGTTGGATGGGTGGACGACAACAGCGATGGCGTCGCCAGCGACCACATATTCTATCGGTTCGATCCCATTGGCCTGGGCAGCCGAGATCTCCTCTGGCTTCATAGCCCGCGAAGCATTGGCGATATCTACCGTGCCGTTGATCATAGCGGCGATGCCAGTGCCCGACCCACCGCCGGTGACAGAGATGCGCACCTCAGGGTGCGACTCCATATACATCTCTGCCCAGGCCAACGCCAGGTTGACCAACGTGTCCGAGCCTTTATTCTCGATCGTTTGAGCGGCTTGGGGGGCATCACCGCCAGCAGTTGACTGGTCCGCCCTGCACGCCACGAGAAAGGGTATCAGACCGACCAGGAACAGGCTGGTCGTCAAGCGCACCACCCGGTGGAAGTCGGTGAAAATCGCGCGTGACCAAGGCCTGTCGCTTATGAAGTGAACTATGAAAAGGAGGTAGCGAGGGCAACAAAACGCCAATCGTTTCACGTTTCGTTCTGCCTGCGGTAAAAAGTGCAGCGATCCAAGATGATTGTAGCAGACCTGCCGGTGTCGTCAAGTTCGCATGCCCGACGCAACTCGGATGCCCGCTGCACCTGGCTTGGCTCAGGGCCCAGGGATCACAGACCCAGGGACCACGATATCCGTCAAATACACGAAGTCGTCAGGGCTGTCGTCGGCGCGCAGGAGGCGCTGACCGGTATCCAAACGGTACAGCCCCACGATGAGTGGGTAGGAGCCAGGCGCCACGTCAGGCGGCAGCTGCAGGCCATAGCCCTGCTGGAGGGTCTGCCCCGGCCTCAGCGGCGACTGGCTCAGGTCTTGGAGATCAACCAGCAGTCGATCATTTTGGGCGATGTTACGGGCCGGGATACCCGGATCCAGCAGCTGAGCAAAAGCAACAACCCCCCCACCAGGTATGTCCTGGGGAGCCAAGGCGCTCACCGTCGGCGCCCCCCAGGTGAGACGCAGCTTGATTGTGTGACCAGGCTGCGTCGCAAGCTCGTCGTTTTCAACGGCGAAGTCAACCAGGGTCAGCCCACCTTCAAAGGGGACGTTCAATGGCACGGCTGGTGGCGACGGCCGGGAACCCTCGGCCAAGGCGTACAAGGTCAATCTGCCGCTCTCCGGATACCAACGCTCAAGAATCGGAAACGCCTCTTGATTGAGGCGAGTCGCGGTGACGGGCGCCGGGTCGCTGGGCGTCAGCCAACGATCAAACAGCCAGACGCGCCGGACCTCGCCTTGCAGAGCACTTTGGAGCCGCTCCCGCTCGTCAGGATGGATCGCCCGAGGTCCGCTTTCAATCCAGGCGTAGACAGGCAAAGGTGGCTCCAGATAGGCCATCAACCGCGTGGAGATCTCCTGTACATCGCCGAAGGCTGGCATAGGAACCAGCAAGGCATCGCCAGGTTGGGCAGAATCAGCCAGAGTATCCAGCACCGGCAAGTCGGCTGTGGCTTGACGATCGGTCAATGAAATGCGGGCAGTGCCAGCCATCGTCAAAAAAGTCAGGCCGGCGGCGACAATTAGGGTGAACAGGTAGAACGCCAGGCGCGAGACTGGCGACCCTCGCCTCGCGCCGCTCTCGCCCCGCTCCGATGCGCTGGTACTGCCTCTCCGGGCCCGATACGTGACGACCAAGTTGACGGCGGCCAGACCACACAGAAAGAGAGACGGCAGCAACACCGACCACTCGATCGTCAGGCCCGCGGCTTGCGGACGCAGCCAGATGAGATCCACCAGACCCTCCTGCAAAATGCGCCAGTGAGCCAGCGGTGGAAACGCAGACCAATTGAAAACGAAGTCCGCGTTGGAGTCAAGGCGTGAAAAATGCTCGTTAAAATCGATCCCGACACCTAAGAAATTGATAACCAGGCTGAGCAGGACCAGGATGCCAATCCCCAGCCAAAGCAGTCTGGACTTTACCCCGGGCTCCCCCTGGCCAAGCAGCCACTCCAGCGGCTCGGCCACGAACAGCATCAGCAGCGGCAGGATAGGTAGCAGGAAACGCGGGCCCCAACCCCAGGTGCCTCCCCAGGCGAACCAGGCGCCGTAGAAAAGCCAGTAGCAGAGGCAGATAGCGGCAATGAGCCAGAAGTAGTGGTGGGGCAAGCGGCGCCAGGCCGGACGCACCCCCAAGAAGAGCAGCAACATGAGCGGAGCGTAGATGAACAGGCCCCTGCCGGGGCTGAACAGCAGTCCAAAGGCGCCCACCCACGGCTTGCGAAACAGGATCTCCTGGGTGTAGCCAGTTTCAGTGAGACTGCCATAGCGCAGGAAGTTAAAATAGAGCAACCCCAAACTGAGGATCACTGCGGGGGCCAGAAAGACGACCAGCGAGCGAATGAGGGGTAGCCAACCGTGACTCCCATCAGTCGGCTGGCTGGCTCTCTGACCGGCGACCAGGTATAGCCCAATGAGCACCAAGATCAAGGCGGCTTCAAAACGAAGAGTCAGGCTGACGCCGACGGCTATGCCAGACAGGAGGAGCCAAATCCGGCGACGCCCTGGCGGAGCCAGGTAGCCAGCTCGGTAAAGCGACCAGACGGCGACCAGAAAAGCGAGGGCCAGCAAGGAGGACTCCCAGAACATTCGGGCGTACACCCAGGCAATCGTGCACAGGCCATACCCCAGACTCGTCAACGTGGCGGCAGGCCGCGAAAAACCAAGATCGATCAGCCAGATAAAGAGCAGCGCGGCGGTTAGGGCTGTCACCAGTCCGTTGGTCAGCAAACCGACGTGAACGTGATTAAGGCCAGGAGCGGCATGCCCCAAACCGATAAGCGGCGCGGTGAGAAAGGAGATGCCCGGTGGTTTCTTGGTGTAGAGATTACCATCGACGCCCCAGACGCCTGGCGGATTGGGCGTCCAATGGTTGGTCCAGATCAGTTGATTGATATCAGCGCGGCCGTGGCGGGACAGGTTGTAGCCAGCCGTGAAGACGGCCAGCTCATCCATCACGTGAAATCTGCCCGAAAAGCTAAGGAGGTATATGGAGAAGAGAAGAAGGCCGACCGAGAAAGGCAGGGAAGCCGGCCGCAAGGAGAACCTGGAAGGCATAGGCAAGAGTCCGCAAACTGATACCAAGATCTGCAACAGGGACAGGAAAGGCCAACGATCCGGGGTTGATTCTAGCAGACCTGCCTATGACGTCAAGTTTTCTCAGGGGGACAGCAGAGCTAGTGCAAAGTCGAGAAACGCTCCCAGCAGGTCCGCCCGTCCTTGCTGCGGGCCAGGGTGACCTGCGTGTCAAACGGTAGGATTCCGCCAGGTCACGGACCTGGCTAGAGCGCGATGATCACACATTGGTGGATTTGTCAAGCTACTTTGTGCGGGCCTTGAGGGGTACAGGGGGAAGATTCGGGTCAACTTACCCCCACCTCGGTGCCTGCCTCGGAGGAGATCTCCTCCAGCTGCCCGGTTGCGGCGAAGACAACCCGCTCGCAGATATTCGTCACCCGGTCAGCGATACGCTCCACGTTGTGGGCGCAGAAGAGCAAATACATAGCCCGCGTCACGGTGCGTGGGTCCTCTATCATAAAGGTGACAAGTTCGCGGAAAATCTGATTGTAGAGCTGATCGACCTCGTCGTCCCGCTCGGTGATGACCAGCGCCTTGGCCGCATTCTCTTCTGTGAAAGCGTCCAGACTGGCACGCAACATCTCCTGCGAGATTTGGGTCATACGAGGCAGGTCGATCAGCGGTTTGAGCAGGGGTTCAACCCCCATTCGCAATACAATGGTGGCGATGCCGGCGGCGTGGTCGCCCATACGCTCCAGATCAAGCACGATGTTCATGGCCGCTACAATCAAGCGCAGATCGTGGGCGTTCGGCTGTTGGCGCGCGATCAGGACCAAGCAATCCTTCTCGATCTCAAAGCGCAGCTCGTTGATTTTCTCATCATCGGCAATGACTCGCTGGGCCAACGATTGGTCGCGCCCCTTAAGAGCCTGCATAGAACGCCCCATGGCCGTATCCACCATGCTGCCCAGCCGGATTACTTTGTCACGCAGAGCCTGCAAGTCCCGATCAAATGTTGCGCGAATACTCATTGTGGGCCTCCTCAGCAGACCAGTACCCTGTCAATTCAGCCTTGAGAGGGCACGGGTAGACTCTCTTCTGTCCTCTCCTCTGAGATAGGGTGGGCATTTGTTGGTGAGAATGATGCAGGTCACGCCGCTTGAGCAGATCCACCGACTCAACGAGCGATTTCTCCACGACTACGCCCAGGGCAAGCACCTCATTTTGAAGACGCACTAGTTCCTGTTCACCGATAGGTCCTCTATGAGGAAGCGTTTGCATCAACACAAGCCAACTCTCCCTCCAGGTACGCCAGCACCTCCTGGCGGATTGCATCTCTCACCAGCCGGAATACGTACAGTTGTTCAGTGTGGCTACCGGTTGCCCGGGCTGGATCAGGAAATCCGATATGGATCACCCGCCCCCCTCCCAGCCAGAGAGGACAATTCTCGGCAGCATCATCGCACACGGTTACGACCAGATCGAAGCGATCAGCTCGGAATTCTTCGACCGACTTAGAGCGATAGCCAGAGATGTTAATACCTAGCTCAAGCATGGCCTGAATAGCCAGCGGATGTACGTAGCCAGACGGCTGGGTGCCAGCCGAATACGCCTCCCAGGCATCCCCCAGAAAGTGATTGACCAGCCCCTCGGCCATCTGGCTGCGACAGGAATTACCTGTACATAGAAACAACACCTGCTTCTTACTCATCTCTCCATCCCATCTCACAATTATCCAACGCGCATGCCAAGGCATCCTTCTTTTTTTTGGCCTCCCCACTATCTGCCCCTGAGTAGGAAGCAACGGGGAGCAACCCAAATGATGATACTCTAACAGATTAAGGATATTACAGATGATTTAACAGAGTTTCAATGTTTTGTTAACGTCGCATTAACAAGCAGTAAACGTTTTGTTAAAGACCGGAGGGGGAAGGGTTGATGTGTGGAAACTATAAGGAATTGGAACGAAAGACAGGAGCACAGCCGCGACCCACAAGAAGGATGCCGGCCAAGCAGGGAAGATAATCGCAACCTCAATCGTGATGAAGGGGGGCACCCTACAAGCCGATGTCGGGCCCACCCCCCACCTTGATTGTCCAGCGACCGCGCACCGGCCTCACCGAGCCCTTCTTGTGACCGGTCCTGTAGCACGTGGGCGCTCTCGACAGTGTTTTTCTATTCAATCGGATAGCCGGCGGCCCTCCATGCATTCAGCCCGCCCGACATGCTGGTCGCCTGTTCAAATCCATTGTTCAACAGGATATCTCTACCCACCTGGCTACGATTGCCCGAGCGGCAGACCACCACGATCTCCTCGTCCTGAGGTAACTCGTCTAGGCGACTCTCTAATTCATCCAATGGGATAAGGGTTGTGTTGGGGGCGTGGAAGTCGTCCCACTCCTCCTGCGTACGTACGGTACGTCCAGGAGAAAAACACCCTCCTGGTACTTCTGGTGAGCCTCGTCTATGGATATCTCTGCCGGCAGTGCGGCTGGCCGCTCTGCGCCTGCCGCAGGCGCTGTGCTGCAGCCCGAAATACCCAAACTGGAGACAGCCAGTAGAGCCAGCAACAGGCCAACCCCGAGCCAAAAAGCGTTTCGCCTGGGGTCCAATGCTTTTACCTCAGAAACCGATCTGGAACTTGTTCGCATACCTACCTCCAAATTGATGACTGTCGCTAATCCATCCTTTAGATGCAGGAATGCCAGATAGGTTTCATGCGAACTTTCTACACGTCTTCGTCTTCGGCGCCGAACCCCCCTCAGTCTGGCATCGTCCTCTGTTCTGGTACTCCGAGTAGAAACCAGGCCTCAATCTCACTTGAGAGATTGAGGCCTGGTTAATCGCCGCCTAGGGCCTGCCAAACAATAGCTTCGCGCTTTTCGGGCGGACGCTCTGAGTCAAAAAATACAGGGCAGCCGAGGGTCACCTGGCTGGGGAGGGGGACATCCTCGGCCTACGCAACAAGGCTTCAACCCGAGCCACCAGGACCTCATCCGAAAAAGGTTTGGACACGTAGTCGTCGGCACCACTCCTCAAGCCACGGACGATATGAGTGTCGGCGCCCAGAGCGGAGAGCATCAGAATAGGCACATCGGAGAGTTTGCGAAGCCGAGCGCAGATACCCCAACCATCAATACCCGGCATCATAACATCGACAATGATCAGATCGGGCCGGTTGACGTAAAACTGAGCCAGCCCTTCCATGCCGTCCGCGGCAGTGCAGATCTGCGCGCCACGCTTGGACAGGGTATGTTCTACCATGCGGAGCACCAGGGGGTCGTCGTCGACGACCAGGATTCTCTTGCCTTGCACGTCGCTTACTCGCTGATTCCCTATGCGGGGATTGTAGTCTACGGCTTGATCTGGAGGGCGAACAGGTAACCCTATACGCTGACCGGGTACTGCTTGCGTCGCGCCGGCCACCCATACCCCACCCAACATCTCCGATCTGAACGTACCTAAATAATGCTAGCACATCTTTCTTAGAGAAACATTTAACATTACTATGAAATTGGTTAAGATCATGCGAAGACTTCTGAGCGTCCCAGCTACAACCGAAGCCCGGCGTCGCTGTCAACAGATTAGAGCACCAAATCAAACAGGCCTCCACCCAGAAGTGAGGAGGAGGCCTGCGGGTTCACCCCTACAGATCATACCCCTATGCCGGGGATGGGGCTAGAATAGGCCTTGCACAAAGCCCACTACATCAGAGACCAGACTGGCGACGGCCCCGAGCACAACGGCCAAGACGCCCCCCGTGTGCGTGTCTTGTACAGGCTCAGCCTGGGGAGCCTGCGGCTCCTGCGGCTCGCCTTGGGAGGGGGTGTCAGCACTAGGCGCTGTCTTGACAGCAACTAGGCATTGGATTTCGCACGCCTCGCTCCATAGTTCGCCCTTGCCCGGGTGGCCTAGCCGCTGATAAGCCTTGAACATGTAGTTGCCCGAGACGCCCATCGCGTTGTCGCCAGGATCATAGGTAAGATCCTCACACTCACCTGGCGCCAGTAGTTTGTCGATGGTGCCACCGGTTATTATGAACCCACTCTTCGGGTTGCCATCAGCGGCCCAGTACAACTGCCAGGCGGTTGACCCCTTCATTTTCTCCGAATCAGCGCCATTGCACACCGTGGCCGTGACCCGCTCGCAGCCCCCATCGCAGCCAGCTCTGAAGCTCAGAGAGCTTCTATCCCAGTCTCCGTAATTCGGCTCCTCGGTGGGTTGCGGCTCCTCGGTAGGTTTCGGTTCCTCCGTCGGCTGCGGCTCCTCGGTGGGTTGGGGCTGCCCGGCAACCTTTGGTCCCTGGGTTGGCTGCGGCTCCTCGGTTGGCTTGGGCTCCTCGGTGGGTTCTTCACAGAACAGGCTACACGCCTCGCTCCACAGTTCGCCCTGGCCCGGATGGTCCGGGCGTTGATAGGCCTTGAACATGTAGTTGCCCGAGGCGCCATTCGGGTTGTCAGCAGGATCATAGGTGAGCACCTGACACTCACCTGCCGCCAAGTCAGTGATGGTGCCCTCGGCAATCACAACCCCGTTCTTCGGGTTCCCTGCAGCCGCCCAATACAGCTCCCAGGCGGTTGGCCCCTCCATGTCCCCCGAACCAGCGCCATTGCACACCGTGGCCGTGACACCCTCGCAGTCCCCATCGCAGCCAGCTGTGAAGCTCAACGAGCTCTTATCCCACCCCCCAGGCTGCGGCTCCTCGGTTGGCTGTGGCTCCTCGGTCGGCTTTGGTTCCTCGGTCGGCTTGGGCTCCTCGGTGGGCTGCGGCTCCTCGGTCGGCTTGGGTTCCTCGGTGGGTTCTTCGCAGAACAGGCTACACGCCTCACTCCACAGTTCGCCCTTGCCTGGATGGTCCGGGTGTTGATAGGCCTTGAACATGTAGTTGCCCGAGGCACCATTCGGGTTGTCAGCAGGATCATAGGTGAGCACCTGACACTCACCTGCCGCCAAGTCAGTGACGGTGCCCTCGGCAATCACAACTCCGTTCTTCGGGTTCCCTGCAGCCGCCCAATACAGCTCCCACGCGGTTGGCCCCTGCATGTCTCCCGAATCAGCACCATTGCACACCGTGGCGGTGACCTCCTCGCAGTTCCCATCGCAGCCAGCCGTGAAGCTCAAAGAGCTCTTATCCCACTCCCCAAGCTGCGGCTCCTCGGTTGGTTTGGGCTCCTCCGTCGGCTGTGGCCCCCCAGCGCCGACCAGGTCCACAGGTTGGACACTAAGGAGAATCAGGATCAGCGCCACGAGGCTTAGCGCCAGGCTCACTCTTCTTGCGGCCATATAGAACGCTCCTTACTCTAACGAATTGATGTCCCCACCCATCCACTGCGTAGCACGGAACAGAGAGCTAATCGACTCTGGCTCAAAGAGACTCAGCACAACAGCCGTGCGGGCAAAAACTCGAAACCAGAGGCCCTGTCCTCATACCTAGTTTAGCATATTTGATATAGCCCAGTCCATAGGGAAAGCATAGGAACCTCATAGGAAAACAGTTAATGTTGACCCAGAATAGCTAACCCCACCCCCGAGAGAGGAGGCAAGCCTTCAAACCAAAGCTCTTCTTCATGACGGCACACAGACAAAGAGCCCCTCCTATCACCCAGGTGAGGCTCCGCCTATGTTCACTATGATTTGTTTGCCCCTTTGGGGCCTGATATGCGTAGCTTTTCATCATCTTCGATGTGGACAGCCAAGGCTGCGGCGATAACCCAGCCCTCATGAATGAAGATGTGATATTATGTCAACTATCCAAGGCAGCTTCCACTTCGCGGCGCAGCCGGTCCAGGTCGTAGGCACGAGGATCGGTCTTGCGACCCTCAGGCACCGCGATGTCCAGGTGTCCCATGATATCTTCTGGCTTGATGGCGTACTTGCGAGCCAGGTAGGTGCAGAGTTGCAGGTTGGCTTGATACTGCTCCTCCGGGTAGGGGTCCTGCCCATCGTTGAGGTTCACCAACTCGATGCCCAGTGCATAATTGTTGACATTGGACACCCCCTTCCACCGGCTGCCGCCAGCGTGCCAGGCCCGGTCGTGATCACGCACGTGCTGGACGATTCGCCCGTCCTTGCCAATGGTGTAGTGCGCGCTAACCTGAGCCTCGGGGTTCTTAAACCAACTGATTACGCCTTCGAGCGTGCTGTTGGCCGTGGCGTGAATCACGATCGCCCAAATGTCGTCCCGCCTGGGACGACGGTTGAAGTTGGGGGAACCCACCCAGGTAATCGGTGGGGCGTCGGGCGTAGGCGTCATCGGTGTAGGCGCTGTGCTGGGAGGGGTGGGGATCACCGGCGTCGGAGATGATGCGGGGGCTGCGGCCGGATCTTCGCCGGGCACGGGAGGGATAGTCAGTACCTGTCCTACCCAGATGCGACGAGGGTCGGTGATGTGGTTGGCTTCGGCAATCAGCGGGTATTGCGCGGCGCTGCCGTACATATCCCGGGCAATGGCCCCCAGAGTATCACCAGCCTTAACAATGTAGCTGCGAGCGGCGGGAGCGGGCACAGCCGGCTCGGATGGAGCAGGAACGGGCTCGGGCAAGGGACCTACCCACCGGGTCAGCAAAGTCACCAGCACCTGGCCTAGCGTCTGACCCTCGCTTCTGGCCTTGGTCAGCGCTTGCTGGAAAACTCTCTCGTCAACATCGAGCGCTACGTTTCGGATTGCCATTCCTTGCCTCCTTAACCGCAAGTTCCTTAAAGGACGTGCAAAATCCGGCCACAGTTGTTACAAAACACGAGTTCGCTCCCCGATCTGGCGTGCTGAACCTGGCTGCTGGGGGGGTTCATGCGACATCCCTCACAGACACCATCCTTGACGGCTGCCACCGCACGCCCAGCCTTGCGCTGGCGCAGACGCTCATAGGTCGCAACGTCTTCGGGGCCAACCACGGCGATGAGTGACTGTCTGCGGTTGCCCAATTCCTCGAGTCGAGCCTGGAGAGTCGTCTGCTCATCGGCCAGGTCTCCCTGCTCGGCCCCCCAGGTTTCGCTGACCTGGGTCAGAATTGCCTGAGCATCCGACAGGGTCGCCTCAGCTTCCTCGGTAGCCAGCATAGCCTCAAGCAGATCTTCCTCCCTTTTCTCCCGCCAGCGTTTGAGGGAAGCGAGTTCCTCTTCCAGATTGGCCAGCTCTTTGGGGTTGATGACGCGGCCACTGTAGAGGCGCGACTCGTTGGTCTCTATCTTCTCGGACAGGCTGCTCACTTCCAGGTCCAGGTCATGCATCTCGGCCCGGCATTTGGCGAGCACGGCCTGGGCGTCGGTAGCCATCTTGCGCGCCCGCTTCAGCTCGGCGTTTTCTCCCAACGTGGCGGCGATTTCCTTCAGCCGGCCAGACACGCCCTGGATTTCGAGGTCTACTTGCTGTAGCTCATACAAAGGTTGAGTCTGGCTCATGACGACTTCCTTAGACTGGAAAGCAGGTGTCACGCACCTGTCGTATCGGGAAAAAGAAACAGCCCAATGCCAGCGACATCGGGCTGCCACCGCCGCTCATGGCGTGGTGGAAACGTGGTCCTTCAGCCGAAGCAGAACGAAGGATCGAATTCAGTTGATTATGTGGCTTTCTCATTGGCTTGACAGGCCCGTCTTCATATTTAGCGGAAGCGATTATAACATGAAGGCCATTGCTACACAAGGGGGATGGAAAGGGAGAGCTTGCGCACCTGCAACTAGGGTAGTGGAGAAGCGAGCGGATACCTCGCGTGCTCCCACCCAGCGTTACGTGCCAGTTTGCGAGTTGCGCCGTGGTGGTGTACAATCCAGGTTCAACCGGGCAGTTGATACGCAGCACGGTTTTTCTATTGTCTTCTCGTACTTGATGTGATCTCTGCACTCGTTCATTGATGACCTGGCATCTTCGAGTGGCCAAGACACGAGGGATAATGCCAAGTTATTCTTGAGCGATTACTTTGGAAGATGGTACTCTGCATGGAAAGAGAGGCGAATGAATCATGAAGGTCCTTTTGCTTGAGGACGTGATTAACCTGGGACAGGCTGGCGATGTGGTAAGCGTGGCCGACGGGTACGGCCGCAACTACCTGATCCCGCGGGGTATGGCCAAGGTAGCCACTTCGGGCGCGCTCAAACAGGCCGACCAGATTCGCAAATCGGGTGAGCGCAAGCGAGACCGAGAGCTGGCCAGCGCCCAGGATCTGGCGAGGCGTATCGAGGCACTCACCCTCACCTTCCAGGCTCGGGCTGGAGAAAAAGGAAAGCTTTACGGTTCCGTGACCACGGCCGACCTGGCTGAGGCTATGGAACGTGAACTAGGTCAGGAGATCGACCGGCGCAAGATCATCAGCGATCCCTTGCGTCAGCTCGGCGAACACTCAGTTGAAGTCCGCCTGATGACTGACGTGTCAGCCGCCCTCAGGGTCATCGTCGAATCCGAAGATGGCGAGGAACTGGAAGTGCCAGAGGAGTTGCGCGTCCCCGTCGAGCCAGAGGAGATCTTCGAGGCGGAGGCCGAGGCAGACGTCGAGGGTGAAGCGCCCGCTGAGGTTGAGGCGACCGCTGACGAAGCTGCCTGATCTGAGCCTATTGATCGAAACGACAACCAAAAACGGGGCTGGAACACCTGGGAGGTGTTCCAGCCCCGTTTTTGGTTGCCACCCGCTCAACGCTGGTATCGGGACGAAGATCATCAACGACGGAGAGGGTCACCTGGTGAGCAAGTGACACAGTCAAAACCTATCACTCGCCAGCAATGCCTCCACGTCAGCCAGGGTACCCCGCCAGGGGCCAGGCTGCTCCTGCTTGAGCGTGGTGACGGCCGCCGCGAGGCGCGTCGCCTCTTCGGGTGAACCCGTCAGGCGTCGGCCAAGATAGGTGGCAAAACACGTGTCTCCGCGACCTGTGCGACCCGTCAGGGAGCGTGGGGCAAAGGGAGCCTGGAAAACCTGGCCGTCGGCGAACACGGTGACCCCGGATGATTGAGTGAGGACGACCTCGCGCGGGCCGTACTCGGCCAGGCGGCGGGCTGCCGCCACGAGGTCGGTCAAACCAGTCAGCAGCTCCGCTTCAGCCCGGTCCACCTTAAGGTAGGTAACATGCGACAAGCCCTCTTGCATATCGGGCCACTGGCGAAAGACCAGATCCTGACCTGCCCGCACCCGCACGAAGCCCTGAACGTCCAAGGCAACCGGGCCACGGCGAGCCAACCACTTGAGGAAGGGCAGGTCAACTTCGCCGGCAATGATGGAAGCTATTACATAAAGACACCCCGACAAGTCAGGCATGTCCTCTGGCCGAAAGGGGCCGGCAAAGCCGAGGGGCTTGCAGATACGCCGCTCCATGTCAGACGAGTCGTAGATGTTCTCTATGCCCGAGGTTTCAGGGGCTGGCGTGGCAAAGACCTGGACACCTGCTTGTCTCAACTCGTCCAGGCGGGCGAAGTCGCTAACAGCCAAGCGTGTGACCACAGCCACACGTACACCCAGCCGGCGCAAGGCTATGCTTCCATAGTAAACCCCGCCGCCAGAAGCAACGTCACCCCGACCGTCAACAACCAGCCGGTCCTTGGCGAAATGGCCGATCATCACGACGTCAAATTCCGCGTTTGAAGCCATAACCCCCATTCTTTCTTCCTGGTAGCTATCCAAGAATCCCCAGGATTATGCGTGCCTATCTTACCATGGCCATGAGAACCGGCGTGACTCGCACCCCCAGCCAATACAGGCCAGCGGCGACCAATGCGGTAGCTGGAATGGTCACTATCCAGGCAACCGCGATGTTCCAAGCCACGCCCCAGCGCACCTTGCTCAGGCGCTCCGCCGAGCCCACGCCCATAATCGACGAGCTCACTACCTGGGTGGTGCTGACCGGCCCACCCACCAGGGAAGCCCCCAGAATGACCCCCGCGGACGTCACCTGGCTGCTGAAACCGTGGACCGGTCGGATTTTGTAGAACTTGCCGCCGAGGGTCTTGATCAACCGCCAGCCACCCAAGGCGGTGCCTAGCGCAATGGCACCAGCACTGATGGCGATCACCCAGGTGGGCACATAGAAGTCAGCCAGGTAGCCAGCCGTCACCAACCCCAGGGCGATAACGCCCATCGTCTTCTGGGCGTCGTTGGTGCCATGGCTGAGCCCCAGTGCTACGGCGGTGACGATCTGGGAACGCTTGAAGAACCAGTTGATGCGAGGCGACGCACCCCGAGCGAGGAAGAATACCAACTTGGTGAAGAGGAAGCCGGCCATCAGGCCGATGATAGGAGAAATGAACAAAGCGAGTAACACCTTCTGCAGGCCGCTCAGTTGAATGGCCTCTAGCCCAGCCCCCACCGCCACAGCGCCTACGATTCCGCCAATCAGGGCGTGTGAAGAGCTGCTGGGAATACCGAGATACCAGGTCAAGAGGTTCCACAGAATGGCACTCAACAGGGCGGCCATAATCACCGCAACGGTAATGGTCCCCGGCTCGACGATGTCGTGCCCAATGGTCTTGGCCACGGCTACACCAAAGATAAAGGGACCTGTGAATTCGGCTAAGGCTGTCACACCCAGCGCCACACGGGGCCGAAACGCGCGCGATGAGATCATGGTGGCCACAATGTTACTGGAGTCGTGGAAACCATTTAAAAAGTCGAAGATGACGGCCAGGACAATCAGCGCGACAATGAGACCTAACATCTGCACAATGCCTGGGCAGGCTCAACTCATCTTGACGACAATGTCGGCGATGATGTTGCCCGCTTCATCACCCCGGTCAGCCGCGTTGCTCAAGTGGCGATAGACCTCCCTCAGCTTCAGCATCTCCACTACGTGCTCCACGTCCTGGGGTCCGCTGAACAAATCAGCCACCGCTTCCCGATACACGTGCTCCACCCGGTTCTCCAACGCCTTGGCCCGCTGCGCGTGTTCGCTGGCCACGCGCGGATGATCCTCTAGTCGCATCACGCCCAGGTGGATCTCGTGCGCGGCGTCGCGCAGCAGCGAGGCGATGCGGCGCATATAGGGCGTCGGCGCTACGTTCAAGATTTCCATCTCGTCCACGGTAGTGTTGGCATAGTCGATCACATCGTCAATCGCCCGCGAGAGGGCGAAGATGTCCTCCCGATCCATGGGGGTGACAAAGGTGCGCAGCAACTCGCTGTTCGTCCATATATGTCTTGAGAAGTTCCATGCCTTTGAGGGTCAGGGAAGCCTGGTCCAACAACAGCTTGACGAAGTTGTTCTGGCGCGGCCTGAACAAATCACGGATGCCCATCAGCCTTGCCTGTCGGGTGTCGGTCTTCCACAATCTGCAAACATCACATTCTTCCTCCCTCAGCTAAGAATTCAATATCCTGGCGACAGCAAAACGCATCACGGTCAATCACCAAAAATCAAGTGTATTTCCTTCGAATAAGGTCCTGGGCTTCCTGGACATCGCGGCGAAAGGGCCCTTCGGCCTCCATTTTGAGGCTGGTCACAGCCGCCGCCCAGACGGTGGCTTCGGCGGGGGAGGCGGTCAATCTACGAGACACGTAGGCGGCGACGCAGGTGTCACCTCGACCACTACGACCGATTAGCATTTCCGGGAAAAAGCCTGCTGCGTGGAACTGACCTTCGGCGTAGACCAGCAGGCCATCGCGATGGGTGAGCACAATCTCGCTGGGCCCCATGTTTGCGATCATTTTGGCGGCGACCTTGATATCGGACTCACCGGTTAGCAGCTCCGCTTCCACGGCGTCGGTCTTGAGCACGTCCAGGTGGGCCATAACCTGTTCCTTTTCCGGCCACGGTTCAGGGACCAGGACTCCATCCCGGTCCACACGGATGAAACTCTGCACATCGGCGGCGAGACGTGTATCTTTTTCCCTCAGCGCTCTGATGACATCCAGGCCGACCTCGCCGCGCATGGAGGCGCCGATGAGGATGGCCTGCGCCCGCAACCCTTGGACCTCGGGGGGCGCGAAAGCCCCGGCGGTGCTGGTGACGTAAATGACTCGCTCGTCCACATTGGAAGTTGGATATTCAAGACGCAGGCACGTGGATTGGGGCGTGGCGCGCGCGAAGACATCTATGCCCAGTACCTGGAGCGACTCTACCACGTGAAAATCCTCTTGTGCCAGCCGCGTGACGACGGCCGTCTTCAGCCCCATCCTGGCCGCTACGTTAGCACCGTAGTTACAAGCACCACCGTCAACGACTCGCGTACCAGAACTGGAGACGATGGTATCTTTCGTGTAATGGCCTAAGAAAGCTATGTCGTAGCTCTCAGTTGAGTTTGTCATCAAAGTATTCTCCGATCCGTCGGCGATAGGCTATGGTCCTAAACGCATATTATTGTATCATCTGGTTTCCAGCAAATCAGGGGGATGGGGCAGGTTCGAGTCATTCGGTCAGTCAGGGTTCGTCAGGCGCAAGCGGCCAGGCCCTTACGGGGTTTGTTTGTGTGGGCCTTCAATCTGTCGGAATGAGGGTGATTCGCTCGACGGGGATAATCAACTGTACCTTCTCGTCACGCTGCAAGTACGTATCGGTGCCGGTATGAACTCGCAGTAGCCAGGTGCCAACCTGAATGCGATAATCTATCACGTCCCCCAGGTAGGCTGCCCGGACGACTTCCCCTTCCAGCAGGTTGGCCTCTTGGGGCACCGGCACCGAAGCGTCGTGTTTCAAAGTAATGTGCTCAGGGCGGACCGCAAGGGTTAGCTTTTGATTCAGCGACAGGCTGTCTCCAGGAACTCGGATATCCAGGTTGTCACTGGTGGTGACAGTTGCGTGGCTTGCAATGCTATCCAATTGGGTAACGACCCCTTCCACAAAGCTACTCAGGCCGATGAATCCCGCCACGCTGAGGCGTGCCAATTTGGGTGATGACACCTTCGTTCATCACCGCAATACGATCAGACAGGACCAGTGCCTCAGCTTGATCGTGGGTGACGTAGACCGCAGTAATATCCAGACTCTTCTGTAATTCACGAATCTCAAAGCGCATCTCTTCCCTGAGTTGGGCATCAAGATTGCTGAGCGGCTCGTCGAGAAGAAGAATGCGGGGTTGAATGACCAAGGCGCGCGCCAAAGCAATACGCTGTTGCTGACCACCAGACAGTTGGCGGGGATAACGTTCGGCGAAGCCGCCCAGTCGCACCAGTTCCAGTGCCTCACCCACTCGCTTCTTGATCTCCGCCTTGCGCACGCGCCTGAGTCTCAGCCCAAAGGCCAGGTTATCGTAGACGGTCATGTGCGGCCATAGAGCGTAGTTCTGGAAGACAAAGCCTATGCCTCGTTTCTCGGGTGAAAGACCGGTTATTTGCTGGTCACCCAGGTATATGTCTCCTTCATCAGGGATCAGGACAACCACTTGGCCCCAATAAGGTCATTATTTCGCCGTCTTCGATATCCAAGTTTATGCCGTCGACAGCTATGGTTGGTCCAAAGCGTTTGAGCAGGTTTACCAGATGCAAGCCAGGCATTCAGCTTTCCCCTTGCCGTAGTCGAATTTTGATGAAGTGCGGATTAAGGGCCTGAAAAAGAATAACTTCCCGATTTGGGGCGAATCTTCAGGGATAAATTGGACGTAGACCGGAAATCTGTTTCTTAACGGCCCCTAAGAAACAGACACAGGGCAAAAAAGAGCCCAGTTAGACCCCCACGCCTCCAATGTACTCTGCCTTAAGGAAGCGCTCGATGATAATCATAAACAGAATGCTAGGGATGAGCAGGACGATGGCAATAACTGAGGCAAATTGCAGATTGTAGCCGCTGGACGAATAGAGCAGCATGGGCAAAGTGCTGATGAAAGGCAAACCGATAAAGAACGTGCCGGTGAATTCGTCGAGTGAAGTGAGAAAGACAAAGACGGCACTGGCCAACAGACCGGGAGCGGCCAGCGGAAGGGTGATCTGAAAGAAAGCTCTCAACCGCGACGCACCCACGCTTCGCGCTGCCTCCTCCAACTCTGGAGGAATACCCTTAAACGCAGCACTAGAGATCCACACGGCAAACACCAAGCTCACCATCAAGTGAATCAGAACCACCCCATGAATCGTACTCGTCAGGCCTATTTTGTTGAAACTGAAAAGCAGATTCACAAACACCGGCTGTTGGGGAAACGCCTGTGGCATGAGAAACAGAAACAGGATAGCACCACGGAACGGAATTCGATACCTGGCCAGCACGTAACCAGCAGGGATGGCAATTAACATTGCCAACACGACGACTATCAGCGCTATCACGATACTGGTTTGAAATGCATCGGTTATGCTTACGGCACCAATAGCCAGGCTCTTCTGAAGCCCCAACGCCTGCGCCCAGTAGTCAAGACCCATCTCCTGAGGGAACACGTGGGGCCAAAACCAGCGAATGGCCACGGACCACAGCACCAGGGCCAGCATAGGTCCAAATATAAAGAAACACATGAGGACCAGGACCACCGCCTCAACGGATTTAAGCAATAGCTTGGATGCACTCATAGCTGTCACTTTCAAGCTTCGTAGATGCTCTTTCTCACGGAGTATCGCAAGTAATAGATGGCCATGACGAGAACCATCAGGTAACTCAAAACACCCAACGCATTGGCCACACCCCAATCCCCAAAATAGGTGACCCGGTGTGCGATGTCCACGGTCACCGTGGTTGGGACCTTGCCACCTATGAGCATAAACGGTAGCGTGAAGGTGCCTATGGTTGAAGTAAAGGCCAGAATGACCGCCACCG
>WOR8_10001706_pt1 | contig 22486 bp, 16 predicted proteins | sample DeeMarSeWOR38_10_FD_19890 | JGI IMG/M metagenome (IMG submission 19890) | reverse complement strand
CATCGACCGAACTCCAAGAAGTTTAAATTTACTGATTTTCAATACGATCGCGACAAAGACGAATATATTTGCCCAAATGGCAAACGGCTCAAGCCACTGATCAAAGCCGGCCGGCATAAAGGCAAGCTTTTGAAAAGGTATGCATCCAAGCAAGAGGATTGCCAGCGCTGCCATCTCAGGGCCAAGTGTCTACGATATAAGGATGCTAAGAGTCGCCATCTTTCCTATTATGCCGACCCATCAGGTAAGAACATATCACAGGTAATGGTGCAAAAAATTGAATCGGAAAAGGGCCGCAAAATATATCCTCAGCGAATCGCCATTGTCGAGCCGGTATTTGCTAACATTCGCGTACACAAACGCATGGACAAATTTAACTTAAGGGGCAAGATAAAAGTCAATATCCAGTGGCTGCTTTACTGTATGGTACACAACATAGAAAAGATTGCCAATTAACTGATTCAAAAAGCTAAAATCTTAGAAACCACAAATATCGAGAGGTGATCGGGTTTGTCAAAGTGGATTTTCCGACAGTCTCTCAATATATCACCACCTGGCGGCCTCCTCAATTTGATTGACTAAATCCTATCTATTTGGGTATAAATTCGTATATATAATTTCTGATTCACCTATTCCATCTGACCTGAAGCGATTCTTCATTATCAAAATCGGATCTGGTCCCCATCTGATTTCGTTTTCTTCTTATTTATTGGTTCAAAAGATTTTAATGGTAAATTCACGACTATCCTCAACACAGGTTCCGATATCTACAAGGAAAATAGTGGAAGGTAACACGTTGCCCGAAACCAAATATGTAAAGAGCGAAGATGTTAATATCGCTTACCAGGTGACTGGCGAAGGTCAATTCGATATCGTTATAGTACCGGGTTGGGTGTCTCATATCGAGTATGCTTGGGAGCAGTTTTATTACGCCAGGTTTCTTCACCGCCTAGCTTCCTTCTGTCGTCTGATAATTCTTGACAGGCGAGGGACCGGTCTATCGGATCCTGTAGCGCAACTCCCAATGCTTGAACAACGTATGGAGGATGTCCGGGCGGTAATGGATGCTGCGGGCTCAAAGCGTGCTGCTTTGTTAGGCATCTCTGAAGGTGGCCCTATGTGTATCCTCTTTGCGACTACGTACCCGCAACGGACCGCATCTCTCATACTTTATGGCACTTTTGCGAAAGGCAGCTGGGATCCTGAATATCCGTGGGGATCCACCGATGAAGAGGCTGAAGAGCGTCTTAATAAGCTTGAAAACGGCTGGGGCAGAGGCATTACCGTAGAACGTTTTGCTCCCAGCCTCGCCAAAGATAAGGAGTTTTTGCAGTCATGGGGCAAGTTCGAGCGACTAGGCCTCAGCCCGGGAAGGGTGCGCTTACTATGGCAAATGGCCCGAGACTGTGATGTCAGGCATATCCTTCCAGTGATTCGTGTTCCGACACTGGTCCTGAATCGGTCTGGTGATCAGATAACGCCCACTGAGGGAGCCCGTTACCTTGCTGAGCACATCCCTGGCGCAAAGTACATTGAGTTGCCTGGGGAGGATCACTTTCCATGGGTTGGTGATATTGATGCTATTCTCAAGGAGGTCCAGGAGTTCGTCACTGGTGTCCGATATGTACCAGAAATCAATCGAGTGCTTGCTACCGTATTGTTTACCGATATCGTCGGCTCGACCGAAAGGGCCGTGGAATTAGGTAATCACCAATGGCGTGATCTCCTCGAGCAACATCACAACATAGTGCGCAGTGAGCTGAACCGCTTTAAAGGCCGGGAAGTTGATACGGCAGGTGACAGTTTCTTTGCAACATTTGACGGTCCCGCCCGCGCGATCCGCTGTGCCTGGGCCATTCAAGAGGCCGTTGAAAGGATCGGTCTCAGCATCAGAGCAGGATTGCACACAGGCGAGTGTGAAATGATGGGTAACAAGGTCAGTGGAATTGCTGTGCACATTGGAGCGCGTGTGATGGAAAAAGCTGAACCTGGTGAGGTCCTCGTATCCAGCACCGTAAAAGATTTAGTAGCCGGATCAGGTCTTCACTTCAATGATCGCGGATTAAATACCCTAAAGGGTATTCCTGGTGAATGGCGCCTCTTTCTTGTGAAGCAAAAGGACTGATGCGGGTAGCGGCGAAGCTAGTAATCCTTAAATTACGGTAGCTCAAGCACCTGAGGGAGTGAGGCAGGTTTGAGTGTCGTTAAATACAGTCCAATGAGTTCCGTGTGGGGAAAGGCGGGAAGCTCATATGAGGAATTCAGTGAGCACTTTAGCGAGGCCATACAGCATTGCGTTCAGCTAATAGATCCAGGGCCAGGTGAAAAGGTGCTTGATGTAGCAACAGGCACGGGTTGGGCTGCGAGACTAGCTGCTCGAAGAGAGTCGGAAGTGACCGGAGTAGACTTCAGCGAAAAACTGATTATTGCTGCTCGTGAACTTGCAGGCCGAGACGGTCTGTCTATTAGATTTGATGTCGGTGATGCTGAGGACCTTCCATATGAAAACGACAGTTTCGACGTCGTTCTTTCAACCTTTGGGGTTATGTTTGTGTCGAGACCGGAGCAAGCAGCGAAGGAACTGGCACGTGTGTGTAGGAAAGGTGGCCGATTGGGTCTGACAACATGGCCCCCCGATGGAACCATCGCGCAGCTCAGCCGGGAGGTTACGGCCAAGTATAGTCATAGTTCGCCCTCTATGCCGCCCCTTCCATCGCCCTGGGCCTGGGGCGATTGCGACCGAATCAGGGAGTTATTGGATCAGTGGTTTGATTTGCGGTTCGAGAATGGTTGCACAGTGCTACGTGAACAGGATTCTGAACGAATATGGAGCTTGTGGATACGCTCCCATGGATTGATGATCACAAAACTTGAAAAATTATCCCCCCGGGAAGCGAAGACTTTTCGTAATGAATTCATCGCCTTCCACGATAGATTCAGCGACAAATTCGGAATCACCATGCCTAGAGATTACCTTGTAACGATCGGAATGCGGAAATGACTGCTTAGGGTGGCAGATGTCAGGGCTGGTAGATGCGGCTAACCGAACAACACAATCGAATTGATAAGAGTAACATTTGCGCCCCTCGAAGGATAAGTTATGTTAAAAGTACAAATACCTCCAACAAAGTGCAACTATCAGAGGGCCAAAATTCTTGTGATATCCGTTTGGTATCACAACTCAGAAGGGTGAATCAAAGCCTAAGGATTTGCCCTTTTTATTGTCTCGAACACGCATTCTTCGCGGTCATGAATTGACACCAAAATCGAAGATGCGATAAGTTGCATATATCCGTTTGATATCTGAAATATTTTTGGAAAAATTGATATTTGGACATCTCTCAATATATCGCGATCTGCTGATATTTGGTTTTATTGTATAGTATCACCACCTGCCGTAATCCTTGATTATGTTTGACTTAATCCCATCCATTTGGGTATATATTCATTTAAACTGTTTCTGATTCTCCTGTTCATTCTGACCTGAAGCGGTTATCCATTTTCTTCTTCGAATTTTGCAGCTCGCCTGATACTACGTATCTGTGAATGGTCCACATACTGAGTTCCTCTGTTTGAAACCTGAAAAGGGAGGTGCCTTCATGGCATATGAAGGTTTTAAACGCAAACTCACTGCTATCCTAATCGCAGACGTCGAAGGCTATAGTCGCCTCATGGGTGAGGACGAAGAAGCAACAGTTCGTACCTTAACCGCTTATCGAGAAGTGCTCACCACTCTCATCCAACAGCACAACGGTAATGTATTGGATTCTATAGGCGATAATCTGCTGGCTGAGTTTGTCAGTGTGGTCGATGCTGTTCAGTGTGCTGTAGCTGTTCAAAAGGAGATCAAAGCCCGTAATGATGAATTGACAGAAAGCCGCAGAATGCAGTTCCGTATCGGCATTAACCTTGGTGATGTCATACAGGAAAAAAATCGCATATATGGAGATGGCGTCAACATTGCTGCCAGATTGGAAGGCCTAGCTGAACCTGGAGGTATCTGCATCTCGAAGACGGCTTTTGATCATATTGAAAGCAAGCTGCCTTATGGATACGATTTTATAGGCGATCAGACGGTAAAAAATATTGCTAAACCTGTGGGAGCGTATCGGGTTTTGTTGGATCCGAGAGTGACGGTTTCAGGAAAATCCTTAGATAAAAAACCCGCACCGATCAGGCGAATGCCAGTTCTTGTTTGGGCAGTTGTAGTGCTTGCACTTACAGTTGGTGTTGGGATCTGGCAGTTTTACATGCGCCGCTTATCATTAGAGCCTGCTTCTGTTGAAAAAATGGCCTATCCCCTCCCTGAAAAGCCCTCAATTGCCGTACTTCCCTTTGTCAACATGAGTGGTGATCCCATGCAGGAATATTTCTGCAATGGTATTGCCGATCAAATCATCAACTCAATTGCGAAAATACCCTATATTATGGTCATTGCGCGTAATTCAAGCTTTGCTTATAAAGGTAAATCCGTCAACGTCCAACAGATAGCCCAGGATTTGGGGGTGCGATATATACTGGAGGGCAGCCTTCAGCGTGACAATGAAAATGTACGCATCAATACCCAGCTGATTGATGCCAAAACAGGCGGACATCTGTGGGCAGAAAACTACGATCGTAAATTAGATGACATATTTTCGGTGCAAGACGAAATCTGCAAAAGCATAATGGTGGCTCTTCAAGTCAAGCTCACCATGGGAGAACAGGCTCGCATGGATGCCGATACGATGAGCATCAAGGCTTATGAAAAGTATCTTAAAGCTCAGGAACACTCTTATCGCGAAACCAAGGAAGATGTCCTTGTCGCCAGACGGTTGGCCCAGGAAGCGATTGCACTGGATCCTGAATACGCGGCGGCATATCTTCTGGTAGGGTGGACCTATCTGGGTGATATCTGGATTGGCATGACCAAAACGCCGTCCGAATCCATCGCCAGAGCTGAAGCAATGGCCCAGCAAGCCATTTCAATTCATGGTCTTACAGCAGGGGAAAATGCCCTACTAAGCTGCATCCATCTGTTGAAGAAGGATTGGGACAAAGCGATTGCCTATGGCGAGAAAGCCGTCGAAAAGCAGCCGAATTATGCCCTTGTTCACAGTGTTATGGGATACGCCTTGCGAAGCAATGGGCAATATGACCAATCTATTTCAAGCTTTAAAAAAGCCATTCAATTGGATCCTGTTAGACCTCTTACTTACCTGAGTGGTCTCGCATTCACTTATCTTTTTTCCAAACAATACGAAAAAGCGATTTCCACCTGGGACGAAACCTTGCAGCGCAATCCCGACTATATGTACGCTTATGTGGGTCTGACGATGGCCTATTGGATGACCGGTTCGGAAGATCAGGCGCGGCAGGCTGCCCGGCAGGTGCTCAGAGTTAATCCCAAATGCTCAGTGGGTATTTTAGAAAAACAATCCACCGTTAAAGATAAGGCGCTTAAGAAGCAACTTTTTGATGCCTTACGCGAGGCGGGGCTAAAATAATTTTAGTACAGATAGAAAATTGAAACAGTAAATATCATCAAGCGCTAAATGTTGTTATATCTCCAACTAATCAAAGGTTTTTTAAGCTATAAAAAGGTTGTGATTTCATATTATGAAATATGCAATTTTGCCAAAGTGCATGTAGTCTCAATAAATTACCGACTCGACCATAAAAAGGGCGGACCCGGGATTATTTAGTCCACCTTGTCTTCTGGGATGAGAAATGTCAGTTGAAGGCAGCAACGTTGACAGGCGGAATAAGAGCAAACAATTAATTTCGAATAGGAGGTCATTATGTCAAAATATATGATAACTTGCGCTGTTTTAGTGTTTTTTGCGCTCTCTATGAATGTGGCCTTGTCTGGGATGGAATATCCCCATGAGTTGAATCAGGTCTCTGCACCTTATCCCGATGCCGCAATCACCCAGACCGTGCAGGTTCCTGGAAATGTAATGGTTGGGATGGAATCTGGCGACAACCTGGAAAAGATATTCGAGTTTTATAAAAAAAATTTGGCGGCTAACGGCTGGACAATCTCGGCCGAAACCAATCAACAGGGGCATTCAGGTCTTATCGGTGGAAAAGGATCGAACAACGCGGTTGTTAACATCAGTACGGGTCAGTCCGGCAAATCAATGATTATGCTAATGCTGGCCCCGAAGTAATAATCTCATTATTTAGAGAAACATTTCAACCAAAAGGCTTCAATAATAGCATAAAGTTGATGGGATTGTTTGGGAGGGCCAATTCAGTTCCAATTATTTTGCCGCGCACAAAATTCAGGTAATAAACAGTGATGTAATGCTGTCTAGAAAGGCCCTGCCCTTTCTTGTTAACGCACAGCGGCTTTTAGTGATTTCTATATAATTGTCCATTTCAAGGACTGATATTACTTCTTTAAATGTCTCGGTAAAATCAACTCCGAATTTTTTCTTAAAAAAGACCAGGTCAATCCCGCGCGTCATTCTCAATCCCAGATAAATCGCTTCGATCCTTTGCTGTTCCACCATAAGTGATTCTTTGTCTGCCACCGGCAATCTTCCGGATTCAATTTCTTTAATGTATTGATCCAGGCTCGCGACATTCCAGGAGCGCTGCGATTCCATATACGAATGGGCCGAAGGCCCCAAACCCATATAAGGAACCAGGGTCCAGTATTTCAAATTATGTTTGGAAACATTTATTTTTCCATCATTCTCCATCAGAGCAAAATTTGATATTTCGTATTGATAATATCCATGATTTTCTAAAAATTCGATGGTCGTTTCGAAAAGCACGCGAACACTGTCTTCCGACAGCGGTTGAAACCGGCCATTTTTCAGGTCGCTATGCATGGGGGTTCCATTTTCGAAGGTTAGCATGTAACAGGAGAGATGCGCCGGTTGAAAATCAACGGCCTGCTGGAGGTCAAGGCGCCAATCTTTTTTGGACTGCCCCGGCACACCGTAAATCAAATCGATTCCAACCTTATCAAATCCTGCCTTGCGCGCAAAATCCAGGCTCTGGCTGGCTTCATCACCGGAATGGATCCGTCCGAGAAAATCAAGATTTCTCTGCTGAAAAGACTGCACCCCGATGTTTAAGCGGTTTATGCCGGATTTTTGGAAGCCCGTCAGTTGCTCAAGGGTCACTGTTCCGGGATTTGCTTCTAGGGTGATTTCAGCATCAGTCATGATCTTAAAAGTGTGAAAGGCATGTGTGATGATGCGATCGATCTCATCCGGTTCATAGACGGAAGGCGTGCCGCCCCCGATATAGAGGGTATCAAAGGAAAGCCTTTCGGTCCTAACGAGCTCCATTTCAGTCATCAGGGCTTGCAGGTACCTCGGCTTCTGCGCCAGATCGGTTACCGAATAAAAATCACAATACGGGCATTTCCGCACACAAAACGGAATGTGAACGTATAATCCGGCATTCTGGCTGTATGGTAAATTCATAAATCGATTTAAAAGCGAAGCATCCCGATCGTGGCTGGAAGCCACTCCCACTAATTTTATACATCATATTAGGCTTTTCTGCTAATTATCAAGAAACATGTGGGAGCGGCATCCTACCGCGAAATTCGAGCCTTTTGAATTGAATCGCAAGGCCGCATTCGGGCAATAGATGACGCTTAAAATCCAGTTCTAACGCCAGCCTCCGATTAGGTGCAGATGCAAGTGAAATACCACCTGCCCCCCGCCCCTTTCCACATTATACAGCAACTTATAACCGGACTTTGCAACCCCATGTTCCCCGGCCATTTTTTTGGCGACCATAATCAACTCTGACAGAATCTCCTGATCTGCGTCGGTAACATCATTGACACTGCGGATATGCTTTCTGGGAACAAACAGCAGATGAACCGGCGCGTGCGGATTTATGTCTTTAAATACCACGAGCGTGTCTGTTTGATATAAAATTTCAGTATCCGTTTGACCGTGCGCGATTTGACAGAAAATGCAGTCCTTTTCCATTCAACAACAACCTCCTCTTCTCACATCGCCGTTTTTGAGATAAGTTCAAGTTATTCCCTGTTTGGCAAAAGACCACTTGCCTTTAATGGAGGGAGATTTGAGCGATTTTTTTAATTCATCGAGAAATCGTGCTCTGGATATTTCCCGGGCCCCGAAACTGAGCAGATGGGCAGTGGTTACCTGGCAATCAATCAAATTAAACTCTAAGGCCTTCAGGTGTTCGACCAGAGCCACAAAAGCAACCTTGGAGGCATTGCTGATGCGCGTAAACATAGATTCTCCAAAAAAACACTTTCCCAGTGATACGCCATAGAGCCCACCGGCCAGTTTGCCTTCCTGCCAGGTTTCGACCGAATGGGCCAGCCCGGATTCGTGGAGGTGGCAGTAAGCTGCAATCATATCGTCCGCGATCCAGGTACCTTTTCGCGTCCGGGTTCGAATATGCGCACAGGCCTTTATCACGGCTTCGAAGGCCTGATCCATCGTCACCTCAAAGCGCCGCTTTTTAATGGTCTTTTCCAATGACCTCGAGACGTTGAGTTCGGCAGGATAGAGAACAAGACGCGGGTCCGGTGACCACCACATGATCGGTTCATTTTCCGAATACCACGGGAAAATGCCCATGCGATAGGCGAGCAGCAACCGCTCCTGGCTTAAATCACCACCAACAGCCAAAAGACCTTCTTCCGAAGCAAACTGGGGGGAGGGAAATATTAAATCCTCGGATAACAGGTAGACCGGCATTCGAATCAGATATAAAGGTATTTAAGAACTTGGGAATTGGGCGAATTAACTAAAATCAAAGACGAGCTGGTCGTCGGCCAGGTCCAGTGACACAAGGCCGCCGTTTTGAAGCTGGCCGAACAGGATTTCATCGGAGAGCTTATCTTTGATCTCGGTCTGGATGACGCGTCCCAGCGGCCTGGCACCGTATGTTGGATCATGACCTTTTTTTGCCAAGTGCGTCCGCACCGCGGGCGAAATCGTCAGGGCCACTTTCTTGATGGCCAGCTGTTGATTGAGCTCGGCAATAAATTTGTCCACGATCATTTCCATGATATCCAGGTTGAGCGCATTAAACGTAATGGTTTCATCCAACCGATTTCTGAATTCGGGGCTGAACAGTTTTTCAATGGCTTTTTTACCTTTTGATTGTGCGTCTTTATGGGTCTGGCCGAATCCGATGTTGGCTGCACTCATCTCTCTTGAGCCGGCATTTGAGGTCATCATCAGGATCACGTTTCTGAAATCTGCCTTGCGGCCGTTATTGTCCGTTAAGGTTGCGTGATCCATCACCTGCAGCAAAATATTAAACAGATCCGGGTGGGCCTTTTCAATTTCATCCATCAACAACACCGAATGGGGGTGTTTGCGAATGCCGTCTGTCAGCAAACCGCCCTGATCAAATCCGATGTAACCCGGGGGGGCACCAATCAGGCGCGCGACAGCGTGCTTTTCCATATATTCACTCATATCAAATCGCATAAACTCCACGCCCAGAATCCTGGCTACCTGAAGGGAAACTTCGGTTTTGCCCACTCCGGTGGGCCCGGCGAACAAAAAAGCACCCACGGGCCTTTCTGGCGATCCCAGACCGGCCCGTGAGCGTTTGATCGAGGTGACCAGTGCCTTGATAGCATCGTCCTGACCGAACACCACCTTCTTCAAACCATCCTCTAAATTTTCGAGTTTTGAGCGATCGGACGTAGAAACACTCTGAGTCGGCACGCGTGCCATCTTGGCGATAATTTTTTCAATATCGACGGGATTGATCTTTTTCCGGTGCGTTGATCCGGACAGCCTGATAAATGCACCGGCCTCGTCGATGACGTCGATGGCTTTATCCGGCAGAAACCGATCTCTGAGATATTTGGTCGAAAGCTCGGCGGCAGCTTTTAAGGCCGCATCGGTATAGGCGATGCCGTGGTGTTCTTCGTAACGGGACCTGAGGCCTTTTAAGATTTTAACGGTCTGTGAAACCGGCGGTTCCATGATTTCGATTTTCTCAAACCGTCGCGACAGGGCCCGATCTTTTTCAAAATGATTTTTAAACTCCTCAAAAGTCGAAGATCCGATACAGCGGATCTCTCCGCTGGCCAGAACCGGTTTCAGGATATTAGATGCATCCATAGAGCCGCTGCTGGTCGCCCCCGCTCCGACGATCGTATGAATTTCATCGATAAACAGAATGGCTTTGGGTTTCTTTTGCAGCTCGGCAATGACGCCCTTGAGGCGCTGTTCGAAATCCCCCCGGAATTTTGTGCCGGCCAGCATCCCCCCCAGATCAAGCGAAAAGATTTCCATATCCTTCAAGAGATCCGGGACGTCTCTCTTCTGAATTTTCTGTGCCAGACCTTCGGCCATGGCGGTTTTCCCCACACCGGGATCGCCGACAAAGACCGGATTGTTTTTCCTTCTACGGCAAAGCACCTGCATGGTGCGCTCCAGCTCGGTTTGCCGTCCGATCAGCGGATCGAGTCTGCCTTCAGCAGCCAGCTCAATGAGGTTAAGCGTAAAAAGCTCTAATGGATTTGATTTTTTCCTGCGATCCGCTTCCTCCTTACCGGGCCGCGCCAATCCGCCGGAGCTGTCCGTGAAGGGGTCTTTAGAAATATTATGTGAAATATAATTTAGAACATCCAGACGCGTAACCCCCTCGGAGCTCAGAAAAAATTCCGCGTGAGAATCTTTTTCCAGAAAGATAGAAGCCAGCACATCGGCAACGGCAACTTCCTGCTTTTCGGCTGAACGGGCATGATTGACTGCCCGCTGAATGACCCGCTGAAACCCGATGGTCTGCTGTAAGACATAATCATCTCCTTCGGGAATCTGTTCAATCTTTTCATCAAAAAACTTCTCGAGGGCGTCCAGAAGATTATCTGCATCACCACCACAATTTTCAACGATTTCAACACCGGTGGGGTCATTTAAAATGGCGAATAGAATATGTTCGATGCTGACATACTCGTGACGTCTTCTTTTCGCCTCTCTGACGGCAAACCCGAGTGTTGCGCTGAGTTCTTTGCTGATCATGATCTACTCTCTTTCCATGGTACATTTAAGCGGAAAACCTCTTTCACGCGCAAGGGCTTCGGTTGTATTGACCTTGGTTTCCGCAACTTCATGGGAATATATTCCGCACAGTCCGACACCGTTTTGGTGCACATTGAGCATAATAAGGGTCGCATCCTCTATGGATTTATGGAACACAAATCGAAGAACTTCAACAACAAAATCCATAGCCGTATAATCATCATTCAGCAGCAACACCTTGTACATCGGCGGTTCCTTGAGCTCTTCACCAACCTCTGAACCAACCCCTTCCTCTAATTCCGGATTGTATTCACCCATGGAATCGTTCTCCAAAGAAAAAGGTTTGTTCGGTATCAACCAGCGATTTCAGCTTCACGGTGTTGCCGCATTTTACTCCGGGCTGGTTGATGCCATTATAATAATCACTTAAAACAGCGCTTGTAAAGGGGACGATTTTATTTTTACCCACTTTAAAACGCTCAATTTGAGTTTTTCCGGCTCTACCGGCCGCAGCATTTCTTGTACTTCTTGCCGCTTCCGCAGGGGCAGGGTGCATTTCTGCCGATTTTTTTTGACTTCCGCTGCGTCGGTTTGGGCTTTTCAGTTTCGCCGCCGCCCGAAAATGCCAGTTTTTGCTCTTTCGGCCGTCTGAGATCCTCTATCTTTTTGGGTTCTTCAATCTGGATCCGGAACAAAATTCCCAGGGTCTCTTCTTTAACCCGGGAAATCATGTCATTAAACATCTCATAACCTTCTTTTTTATAAACGATCAGCGGATTTTGCTGGGCGTAACCCCGCAAACCGATGCCCTCTTTGAGATGATCCATACTGAGAAGATGGTCCTTCCAGAGGTTGTCCACCGTTTGTAACATGACCACGCGCTCCAATTTTCTGAAATCCTCGGAACCGATGGCCGTTTCACGCTGGTCATAAACCTTGCCGGCTGCTTCAGCTATCACATCTGCCAATGTATCCCGGTCGAGATTCTCCAGGGTATTCTCATCAAAGGCATTAAGACGGAAATTAAACTGCTTGAAAACGGCGTCCCGGATGCCCTTTAAATCCCATTCTTCAGCGGGGGTTTTATCTTCGGCAAAAGTATCTGCGATCTCATCGGCCTTTTCGTGGATCATATCCAGAATCCCGGTTTTCAGGCTTTTACCATCCAAGGCTTCGCGCCGCTGCCGGTAAATGACCTCACGTTGTTGATTCATGACGTCATCATATTCGAGCAACTGCTTGCGAATTTCAAAATTGTGCCCTTCTACACGCGCCTGAGCATTTTCAATCGCCCGACTAATCATATTGTGCTCGATCGGCTCGCCGTCCGGCATGCCCAGTTTTTCCATAATGCTGGTAATCCGTTCACCACCAAAAACCCGCAGCAGATCGTCCTCGAGCGCCAGATAAAAGCGCGAAGATCCGGGATCACCCTGTCTACCGGATCGGCCCCGCAACTGATTATCGATGCGGCGGCTTTCATGCCGTTCGGTGCCTAAGATATGCAGCCCGCCGAGATCGGTAACCCCCTCACCCAGCACAATATCGGTGCCGCGGCCGGCCATGTTGGTTGAAATCGTTACAGATCCTGCCTGCCCGGCCATGGCGATGATCTCGGCTTCTCTTTCATGATTCTTAGCATTCAACACGGCATGCTTGATACCCCTTTTTTTGAGTTTCTTGCTGAGTGCTTCGGAAACATCAATTGAAATGGTACCCACCAGGACGGGTTGTCCACGGCGATTCAACTCCTCGATTTCGTCCAAAGCAGCTTCAAATTTTTCTTTACGGGTTTTATAGATGACATCCGGAAATTCCTTGCGAATCATGGGCATGTTGGTGGGGACAACCATGACATCAAGATCATAGATCTTTTTGAACTCGGCGGCTTCGGTATCGGCCGTACCCGTCATACCGGCAAGCTTATCATACATTCGAAAATAGTTTTGAAAGGTGATGGTGGCCAATGTCTGGTTTTCGTTTTCGATTTTAACATTTTCTTTGGCCTCCAGCGCCTGGTGCAACCCTTCGCTATATCGGCGGCCGGGCATCAGGCGACCGGTAAATTCATCGACGATGATCACTTCCCCATCTTTGACAATATAATCGACATCACGTTTAAACAGGGTGTGGGCCTTGAGTGCCTGATTGATATGATGCAACAGCTCGATGTATCGGGGATCAAACAGGTTATCCACCTTTAGCAGCTGCTCACATCTGGCAACACCCTCCTCGGTCAGCGTGGCCGTACGTGCTTTTTCATCGATGCTATAATGTTTTTCGCCGGAAAGCCGCGGAATCAAGCCGTTAACCTGATAGTAAAGATCGGTAGATTTTTCGGCCGGACCGGAAATGATCAACGGCGTACGGGCCTCATCGATCAATATGCTGTCGACCTCATCCACAATCGCAAAATTCAGCTGGGGCTGAACCAGCGCATCACGGTCAAACTTCATATTGTCTCTTAAATAATCAAAACCGAACTCGTTGTTGGTCCCGTAAGTAATATCGGCAGCATAAGCCGCCTGGCGCTCGACATCATCAAGGCCGTGCAAAATCGTTCCGATTGATAATCCCAGAAAACGATAGATATGACCCATCCATTCGGTATCGCGTTTGGCCAGATAATCGTTGACTGTAACAATATGGACCCCTTTGCCGGTTAACGCATTTAGATAGGCCGGCAGGGTTGCCACCAGGGTTTTGCCTTCCCCGGTTTTCATTTCAGCGATTTTGCCCTCATGCAGCACGATTCCGCCGATAAGCTGGACATCAAAATGCCGCATCTTCAAGGTGCGCAGGGCAGCTTCTCTGACGGTTGCAAATGCTTCCGGCAAAAGCCCGTCCAGAGATTCCCCTTGATCGATGCGCTCTTTAAACTTGGGGGTCTGGGCTTTGAGCTGCTCATCGCTCATGGCCTGAATTTCAGGTTCCAGTGCATTGATGCGCTCAACGCTTGGCTGTAACCGCTTTAAATCCCGTTCGTTCTTGCTGCCAAAAACTTTTGTCAATGCGTTTAATAACATCTCAGGTGCAATCCCTCCGCCTACGTGCTTTATCAAAAATAAATCCCTTTGGGTGAATTATAACAAATTTAGCGTATCTCACAATAAATAATTTAAACGTCCCGGAATTTCTATAACATACCCAAAGTGTGGAGATTTTAACGACAGTGGTCTTAAACCGCCTATATGGAATAATGGTTTTTAATAAGGATATTATCCATTTTTAACTTTATCGTCAGCATGATTATTGGCATTAACCAAACAGTCCGGTAACTTTCCGAACCACAAGCTCTAAGGACCAGAGGTCAAAACCCATTATAGCGCTAAAGCTTCACTTCTTGCCCAACATCCCACTTGGGACGAAGCTCCTAACTCAGGGATCTGTCCGTTTGATACAGGGGTATCTACCGATCTGCGTCTGCCTTTTAAAGCGGATAAGAAATGGAACGTTCCTGGGGTATTAATTTAAGATATACTTATACGGGTTCACCGGGACTCCGTTCAGACGGACTTCGTAATGCACATGCGGTCCGGTGCTGCGGCCGGTGTTTCCCACCAGGGCGATGGGCTCCCAGCGTTTTACTTTTTCACCGCGTTTCTTCAGAAATTTCTGACAGTGTCCGTAACGTGTAACCATTCCATGGCCGTGGTCGACAATAACGGTCCTGCCCAAGAATCCTTTTTTGCCGACAAAGGTGACAACGCCATCGGCTGTAGCCAGAATCGGTGTCCCCTCCCGGCTGGAGATGTCAAATCCCTGATGGAATTCCCGTTGGCCGGTGAATGGTGATACCCGGAAACCGAACGAGGACGTGACCCATGATTTTTCTCCACGGGATATGGGTCGAATGGCCGGCGTCGAAGCCAACAAATTTTGCTGGTCTTCTAATGATTTGAGGAGGGATTCAAATTCGTCTTTTTGCTGAACGGATGCACGATTCAATTCGTCAATCTGCTCATGCATATCGCGCATCAGGCTGTTGTGTTTTTCCATCAAGGGGAGTCTGGCATCCAGGTCTTCCGGAATGGAACCGCCAACGCCGAAAATATTATTCGAATCATCGGTCTTTTCAATATTGGCGATGATGCGAATCTTTTTCTCAAAGTTGTTCAGCGTTACCAGATGGCTCTTTAAAGAATTGATCTCGTTGGCAAACTCTTGAATCTGTTTGCGTTGATTTTGAATCTCGCCCAACTCATTGGTCAGATGGACCGCACGGGACTGCATGCTTACCATCGTTTGTTTGAGCTGAAAGTAATCGTAAACCACATAACCAAAAGATATCAGACAGGCTATAATGAAAACACTTACCAAACAAATGGAAGCTTTGGAGGCGCAGATTTGCTTGGCAGGCGCTCCACTATTGCTTATTACGACAAAAGAAATTTTCTTTCGCATAACGGTATACCTTAAACGAATTACGGATTTGCCCGGGCTATTTATGTTTAAACGCTCAATCTCATGTAAGACAAGGATTGATCGCATTCAACAGGGATTAATATGCGCCGTTACGCTTATTGCAGCCGTTGATCACATTTTCGGAACTTTTGGTATCATATCCCGAATATGCGTGTCAAGAGGGTAAGTTCCTTAAATCATTCAGCGCAAAAAAAGAACGCCTCCAGACTTCATCACCTGAAAGCGCCCTGATAGCAAATAGTCGGTAACCTGGCAATCCTAGCCGAGGTGGCTTTAGACCCATGGTTTTGCGTCGCCATCTTTCGGTGACTTTGCTCTTTCGTTTTGCAAAATTGCCCTAAAAAACAATATATTAGGGAACAATTCCTTTGTCAACATATAAATAGTTTAATCTATTAACTTTATCGGCGCATTCGGCCTTAACTTTAGTTTTTTTTGCAATCAAGACAAAAGAGATTAAGCGATCCCCAGCTTAAACTTCAGCGATTTTAGGGTATTTTTCATCAGCATGGTCACGGTCATAGGCCCTACTCCGCCGGGTACCGGTGTAATCCAACCGGCAATCTCCTTGGCTTTGTCAAAATCCACATCACCCTTTAAAATCGCTATTTTCTTACCCGTTTTCTCGCTGATCTTTTCTCCGACCCGGTTGACCCCCACATCGATCACGCACGCACCCGGTTTAATCCACTCGGGTTTGACCAGGTCCGGAACGCCGGCAGCGACAATTAAAATATCGGCCCGTTTACAATGGGCCGCCAGATCTTTGGTGCGGGTATGCACAATGGTTACGGTAGAATTGGCGCCATCGCTTTTTTGCAGCATCATATTGGCAATCGGTTTGCCCACGATGTTGGAGCGCCCCACGACAACGACCTCCGCGCCACTTGTTTCCACGCCGCTTCGCACAATCATTTCCTGGATCCCGGCCGGCGTACACGGTGCAAATTTTACTTCCGCACCACCGATCATCAATCGGCCGACATTTACCGGATGAAAACCATCCACATCCTTGTCCGGATCGATGGCATTGAGCACCTTTTTTTCATCCAAATGTTTTGGAAGCGGTAGCTGAACCAGAATACCGTGAATGGAATCATCGTTGTTATATTTATCAACCAGGGCCAGCAAATCTTCCTCGGTAATATCATCGGGCTGGCTGTCCTGAATTTCTTTGAAACCCAGCTGATTTGCGGTTTTAATCTTCAACGTCACATAGGAAATGGAGGCCGGGTTTTCGCCGACCAGAATCGTCACTAAACCGGGAACAACACCGTGTTTTTCTTTGATTTCTTTCACCTCGTCTGCAATTTCTTTCAAGATCTCTTCACGAACCTCCGTCCCCTTGATGAGCTTTGCTGTCATCGTCAATCTCCTTTCAACAGTATTTATTAGACGCTTAAGTGTAATTTCTTCGCATTTTATGAAAAATTTTTATCACGAAAACACAAAATTTAAAACGCACGAAATTTTTCTTAGTCCTTTTTCGTGTTTTCGTGCTTTCGTGATTAATTTATCCTTTTCGGTTTCGGCCTGTTCGGGTTAGGTATTGGTTATTCGTTCAAAACCACCCCTAACATACAAAACATTCTTAATTAAAAGTCAACAATTAATAACATATAAACTATAACGAATAACTGGCTCACAGCGGATAGGGTATCTGCATGAGCCCGGTTGTTTCATCCAGACCCAGCATGATGTTCATATTTTGAACGGCCTGCCCGGCAGCACCTTTAACCAGGTTGTCAATGGCCGAGATAAGTATGAGGCGACGCGTACGCTCATCCAGTTTAAATCCAATATCACAGAAATTGGTCCCTTTCACATGAGTGGTATCCGGCACGCGTTCATCAGTACATAACCGGATGAAAGGACGACCGGCGTAAGCAGCGGTTAAACATTTAATAATATCTTCCGACTTCAACGCGGCCACCGGCTTTGCATAGATGGTCGTTAACATTCCGCGGCTCATCGGAACCAGATGCGGCACAAAGGTTAAATGCACCGCCTGGTCGGCCTCGCGGCTGAGGATGGCTTCCATTTCCGGGTTATGACGATGCGCACCGACTTTGTAAGGCTTGAAGGATTCATTTACCTCACAGAAATGACTGGTTAACGATAAGGTTCTGCCTGCTCCGGAAACCCCTGATTTTGAGTCGGCAATTAACGTGTTTAGATCCAAAAGACCTTCTTTCACCAAAGGAATGAGCGGCAACAGGACACTGGTGGGGTAGCATCCCGGATTGCCGATCACAATAGCGGATCGGATATCCTCAAAATAAATTTCACTCAGGCCATAAACGGCTTTGTCGAGTAAATCCGGGGCAGTGTGCGGCTGGTAAGCAGATTCATAAACAGCGGCATCGTTAAATCGAAAATCGGCTGACAAATCCACGACACGCACCTTGTGTTTGATAAATTCCGGAACCAGGGACATGGGCAGTTTATGCGGAAGCGCTGTAAACACGATATCCGCGCGATCACATACTTTCTCCACCGCCAGTTCCTCACAGACCAGATCCACACATCCGGTCATTGCAGGATAGACCGCGTCAAATTTCACGCCGGCAAACTGCCGGGATGTCAGGACGGTCAGTTCAATTTGCGGATGCCCGGAAAGAATTCTGACAAGTTCCGCTCCCGCATAGCCGGTTGCACCCACAACGCCAACCCGTATCATAAAGCCTCCTCTAGTGTTGCGTCCTGCAGGTAATTTACAAAACACGGACTGATTTTATCAATATTAATTCGTCTTTTTTAGGTGTCAGGACTAAATAGGTTTCAGGTTTCGGGTGTCAGGTGTCAAACTCCTAGTTCAAAGGTTCGCCGTCGGGTGTTTTTTTGCTCAGTCCTCAATCCTCAGCACCCATTACTTATCTTTTAACCCAGAACCCAGAACCTCTGAACCATAAAATTGTATAGATCTGGATTTTTAGCAAATAAAACGCCTTCATTCAAGGAGATTCAGCCAAAGTGGAAGGAAGAGGATGTTTGCACAAGATCCGCTGATTATATCCTAATAATATGAAGATGGTTGCCGGCTGAGCGGGAGAGGATTATTAAAACGCAGGGACCTGCGTATCAGACAGTTTGTGCATCTTCCAATACCAGGACCCAGCCAGCCTTGCTTTCAGAAAGCAAAATGGCAGAAACATTGGTGATAACGGCTCGATCTTTAAAATCTGCAGGAAAACTGATTTTTGCTTTTGCAGGCAGCTGAATCACCTGTTTCAGCGCGTCGCCCAATTTCGCTCTGGCCGCTGCCGGAAAAATATCAACCACGGGGGTGTTGAGAACTTGGGTGGGTAATTTGGCCAAAATTTCAAGGGCCAGCGGGTTGGCGTTTAAAATACGCGTGTCGCTGTCAACCACGATAACCCCGACGCCCAGGCTTTCGATAATGGCCTGATGAAACTTTAGGGCGTTCAGCAATTCCATAGCGTCCCGCCGGGGATAGACGCCGCCGGTTTCCCTTATTTTGATTTCGCTGGGTACAAATTCCGGATTCGTTTCGATTTCAGCCATAAATTCGTTCAACTGCACGGTCAGTTTGTTAATCGGCCCTTTGGCCATATAGTAGTCGGCGCCGATTTCATCAAGGCTGCCGAGTTGTTCAATCATCACCCCCGATAATGCGACGATCGGAAAATGGTTGGCTCCATATTTTTCACGAACAAAATGAATGAACTGCTGGCCATCGACTTTGGGCATCACCAGATCGACAAACATGATATCATGCGGGTTATCGGATAGCCTGGAGATACCGTCTTTGCCGTCATAGGCTTTGGTGACCTCATATCCGCGTTTTTCGAGCAATTCGCTGACAAACTCGACGAAAAAGTAATCTGAATCCACAACCAATGCTTGTTTTGACATGGCTTTCACCTTATCTATGTTATTCGACACAGACCCGACGGACTTCGCGCATATCCGTGATTCCCTCAAAAACCTTATGAACGCCGTCTTGTTTTAGGGTCGTCATTCCATCTTTAATTGCCTGTTTTGCCAAATCTTGAGATGTCGCCTGCTTTTTGATTAATAATTTAATTTCAGGCGTTCCTTCGATTAATTCATGAATACCCATTCGGCCCTTGTATCCGGATCCATTGCACTTTTCACAACCCAATGAACGTTTAAGTTCAAAGCCGGCGGTGTACTCAATTCCCAGGGCCTGAAAGGCCTTTGTTCCGTAATCCTGTTTGATATAGTCAAACTCTTCCTCATCCGGATGGAAGGATTCTATACATTCGTCGCACAACCTTCTAACAAGCCGCTGCGCCAGTACCCCTAAAAACGCATCCGAAATATTCAGTGGGTTCATTCCCATATCCAGCAGTCGCGTCAAGGTCTCCGGGGCATTATTGGTATGCAGGGTGGACAACACCAAATGGCCGGTCAGGGACGCTTCAATGGCAGTCGCTGCCGTTTCGCGGTCCCGCATTTCACCGATCATGATAATATCCGGATCAAGTCTTAGAAATCCTCTCATAATTTTTGCGAAATCCAGCCCAATTTTCGGTTTTACCTGCACCTGCCTCAATCCGGCCTGGGTGATTTCTACCGGGTCTTCGGCGGTCCAAATTTTGACACCGGTTTTGTTGATATGCGCAAGGGCTGAATGCAAGGTCGTTGTTTTTCCCGATCCGGTGGGTCCCACACATAAAATCAGGCCGTAAGGCCGGATAATGATGCGCTTCAACACCGATAGATTGCGCTCGCTTAGCCCGATTTCATCGAGTTTAAGCGCGCCGGTAGATGCTAAAATACGCAACACCGCATCCTCAAATTTTCCGACTGTCGGCATGGTGGATATGCGCAGCTCGAATTCCTGTATCCCCTTACGCTTTAAGGTTATTTTTCCGTCCTGGGGCCGGCGGCGCTCGGCGATATCGAGATCGGCTAAAATTTTCAACCGTGAGACAATTGCCGGCGCCATGGCATTGGGGACCTGGATATATTCATGACATACCCCATCGGTTCGAAAACGTATGGTCGTTTTACGGGTTATGGCCGAAGGTTCAATGTGGATATCCGAAGCTTTATTACGAAATGCGGTCACCAGGACCTGATCTACAAACTTAACGACCTGACTGGATGACTCATCCAGGCCCGTCACGTCCTCCTCGATTTCATCCTCTTCTTCAAAAGAAATATCCGGAATGATATCGTCAAGATTTTCAAATACATTTTCGGTGAGCTTTTCGACGCGCGGATCAAAAAAACTATTGATGTATTTTTCAATATCTTCCTTGATGCCTACCGATAAATTAATTTTCTGGTTGGTCATCAGCGCTTTGATATGATCGGTTTTGCGAAGGTCCTTGGGATCGTCGACTAAAATCTCCACACCGGTTTTGTCCCAGTTCAACGGCACCCATACATAATAAAGCAGGAAAGATTTTTTCAACTTGTTCGTGAGCTCAAAAGGGACAGGTGCTTCAGGATCGAAATCGTGAAACGGGCAGCCATAAAACAGAGATAAAGATTTGCCCACCTCCTTTTTTTTAACTTTAAATCGATCAACCAGAACAAACTCGACACTTTTTCCGATTTTTTTGCTAATCGCCAATGCCTCCTGGAGCTGGTGGGTGGTTACCAACTTGTTTCTCAACAGATAATCGTATCGCGAGCTGGAAGAAATGCTGGATGTTAGCGCATTAATTTTATTGGCGATTTCCTCATTTTTCGGATCGATTTTAGCAGCGGTCTCGTAAAGTTCAAGCGCCAGGTCGCGCTGATCCCTTTTTTCCATCTCACTGCCGAGCCAGAATTGAATTCGCGCGTTTTCATTGTCGCTCAAATTGTGCTGATAGATGGCTTTATTGGCCTTTTTGACGACATCCTTGCCCTGATGGGTCTGGAGAAGACAGGTTAAATAATCGACAACTATCTGGGCCGGAGAATAATCCAGCTTTGAATAGTCGGATTTTCCAAAATCAAACTGCAATAATTTTTCATACTCGGCTGACGCCTCTTCAAGAAGGCCGAGTTCCTTCAGGGCCCTGGCACCATCCAGAATGGTGGGAACATCATCATGCAGGGACAGGTTTTTCCTAAAGAGGGTAATATCTTCAGCGCTCAGGCCCTGGTTTTCAGCCATTTCGCGCATCTCGATTTCCTTGCGTAAATGACCGATCTGATTACGTATGGCCTCCGAGTTTTCATCGTCCTGATCGGATGAAAGGGAAAGTACCTGTTCGTAAAGGGATAGCGCCTCTTCGATCATCCCCATTGAATGACAGGTTTCGGCTTCTTTAATTTTCGTTTGGATATCGGTTTGTTCAACCGGCTCTGCTTTGCTCATAATTGCTTATCCCAGCCCGTCAATGCGGTAATAATGTCTTTTTATTATATGAAAATCACATGTACCCATTAACGCTATCGGCTGCTTTTGTTAAAACTTTAGACGCTTAAATGAGGTAAAGAGACTTGACAGAATTTTAATTCCATCTATAATTTTTAGAGAAGGTGCCGTTAGGCCGAAGATATAATAACATCAATCGAGGTAAGGTTATGCCCATATATGAATATGAACATCTCAAACGACCGTGCAAAATGGGGAAGGTATTTGACTTTAAGCAATCCTTGGCCGATATCCCGATAAAGGTCTGTCCGCATTGCAAGGGGCCTGTGCAAAAAATCATCTCGCAAATCAATATCAGCTGTCCGAAAACGAATGGTGAGCTCCGTGACCTTGGTTTCACGAAGCTCGTAAAGCGCGACGACGGCGTCTATGAAAACGTAACGGCCCGGGACGGGGATAGCCGTTACATGCAACGGGGCAAGCCGGAAACCATTCCGGATTTGAGTAAGACGATCGCGGATTAGGAAACACCATAAGGTAGGTTTCGGGTGTCAGCGTTCAAAAACGGGCGGATAGGCTGGGAAGCTGGAAGGCCAGGAGGCTCGAAAGCTGAATTACTTGCAAGCCTTTCAGCCTTATAGCCTCCAAGCTTCCCAGCCTACAGGCTATTTACCCGAAACCTGAAATCTGATATGATTGAAACTTGTCAATAAAAAAAGATTATCCGCCTTCCTTTGTCAGTTAATGTTCAAAGGAAGTATTATAATTGACACCATCAGCT
>WOR8_10001645_pt1 | contig 22487 bp, 21 predicted proteins | sample DeeMarSeWOR38_10_FD_19890 | JGI IMG/M metagenome (IMG submission 19890) | reverse complement strand
GGCCGACAGGATGATGCGGTCACGGCCCAGTCCGATGGCCTCGGCCTGGGCGGCACTTTCCAGCGCCGAGGTCACCATGATCTCGTGGATGATTTCCCGCGCATCGCATGGCTCGGCCCGCCGGGCATTGTCATCCATCAGTCGGGCAACCAGTGCCTGGTCCAGGCTACCCCAGTTGACACCGATGCGTACCGGCTTGTCATGGCGACAGGCGGTCTCGATCATGGCGGCGAACTGTTCATCGCGCTTCCTGCCGCGGCCGACATTGCCCGGGTTGATGCGGTACTTGGCAAGTGCGATGGCGCAATCCGGCACCGCCGCCAGCAGTTTGTGGCCGTTGAAATGAAAATCCCCGACCAGCGGCACTTCCGCATACGCCTGTTGCAGGCGCTCGGCTATTGCCGGCACGGCGCGCGCGGCGGCCTCGTTGTTGACGGTGAGGCGCACCAGTTCCGAACCGGCGCGTGCCAGGTCGATGACCTGCCGCACGGTGGCCTCGACGTCGGCCGTGTCGGTGTTGGTCATCGATTGCACCACGACCGGCGCGTCGCCGCCCACGGTGACGCCGCCGACGTGCACGGCGACGGTCTTGCGGGACTGTACGGGCAGGGCAGGGACAGACATAAGGGGCCTGTGGGGTGTGTTTCGCAGCGCTAGATGATAATCCATTTTCGCTGCCGGCACAGACGGGCCGGTGGCCGCTTCGGTGGTGCCTGCCGGGCAGGAGGGCGTCAGTCCGGGCGGGCCATGATTCCAGTATTTCGTATCTGCAACATAGAGATACAAATTTTGTTGCAATTGAAAATATACTGTATAGAATTACAGTACCTGTACAGATAAACAGTATCCCTTATGCCAAAAGACACGCTCACCGCACGGCAGTCCGAGATCCTGGACCTGATCCGCGGCTACATTGCAGACGAAGGTTGCCCGCCGACCCGCGCCGAGATCGCAAGAGCGCTCGGCTTTCGTTCGCCGAATGCGGCAGAAGACCATCTGCGCGCACTGCAACGCAAGGGGTATATCGAGATCGTTGCCGGATCATCGCGGGGCATCAGGCTCCTGGATGACGATTTCGGTTTGCCTGTGGTCGGGCGTGTCGCAGCCGGCGAACCCATTCTGGCCGAGCAGCATATCGAGGATCACCAGCAGCTCGAACCGGGGCTGTTTCATCCGCGTGCCGACTACCTGTTACGTGTGCATGGCGACAGCATGAAGGAGGCGGGCATTCTCGACAACGACCTGCTTGCCGTGCACAGTACGCCGAATGCGGAAAACGGCCAGATCGTCGTGGCGCGCATTGACGAGGAAGTCACTGTGAAACGCTTTCAGCAGCGTGGTTCCATCGTTCGACTGTTGCCGGAAAACCCGGCTTATGAACCGATACGTATTGATCTTAAAGACCAGCCGCTCGTGATCGAGGGGCTGGCCGTCGGTGTCCTGAGAAAGGAGATTTGATCATGAGCACAGCACCTCAATTGCATCACCTGAATGCGCGGGATAACCGGAGCAAGCGCCGCTCCGTGCAGACACTTTCGACCGGCATCGCCGCGCTGGATGCGTTGTTGCCGGCGGGTGGCTGGCCGAAATACGGCCTGATCGAGATCAACGTGCAGGGTGTGTACACGGATCCGATGGACGCGCTGCTGCCTGCGCTGACGGGACTCAGCCGGGAAGGTCGCTGGCTGGCCATGGTCACGCCGCCGCACTATGCCCGCGTTCGAATCAACACGAACCCCGGCATGGATACCTCCAGCGTCCTGCAGATCAACCCGCACAGGGGGCGCAGCGGGCTCTGGACACTGGAGTCGCTGATGCGGGCGGGCCACTGCCGGGTGGTAATGGCCTGGCCGGGCTGCCGGACCGAGCTGATGGAGATGCGTCTGGCACGGGCGGCAACACTGGGGCGTTCGCTGGGGATCCTGTTCCGCCAGGGTGAGCCACAGACGTGCACCTCGGGTTGTGAGGTGCGCCTGTCGGTGGAGCGCAATACAGGTGGCAAGGCCGTGTTCCTGCTGGACAGTGATGGCCGCAAGGTTTCAGGTATCGATCTGCCGCAGGAGACTTCCGGTTCGCGACTATCGGGCCGTTCGGGTTAACCCGAACGGCGTAAGCCAGCATGTCTTTGCGTGCCGTGCCGGGTTACGGTGCCCGCGCGCCTGACCCGGCCTGCGTGCTGTGTAACCCGCAGAGCGTCATGCCCGGACCGGGTCGTTACCTCCAGTTGCAATAGGGGTTGGTTACCAGGTTTGAGTTGTAATAACGCGGGTCATCGGTGACTTCCGCGGTAACCCATTCCGGCAACTCGACGACCTCATCCTCGGCGTCCAGTTCCACCTCGGCAATCACCAGGCCCGCGTTGTCGCCTGCAAAGATATCGACTTCCCAGGTGTGGCCGGCATGGTCCACCAGGTGACGGGTCTTGTCGATGATGGAGCCTTCACACAGTGAATCGAGAATGCCCTCTGCATCCGCGACGGGGACGGGATATTCGAATTCCAGGCGTGTCGCGCCAACCGTCTTTCCCTTGAGTGTCAGCCATGCCAAATCATCACTGATGCGCACCCGTACCGAGGTCTTGCCCGCCGCAGGCAGGTAGCCCTGCCGGTAGCGCTTGCCGTTACCGGGTTTTCCGAGCTTGTCCGTGTCGACTAGAAACTTGCGTTCGATTTCCAGGGGCATCATCAGGCTCCCGTTGTCACTTCATTGCGCATAGCCGGCGCGGACGGCATTCTTGTAATCCTGGTAGACACGGGTCATCTGATGCCATTTCGGGCCTGGTGTGCCATTGCCGATACTGCGGTCATCCAGCCGGGTGACCGGAGAGATCTCGCGGGTGGAACTGGTGAGCCAGATTTCATCGGCACCGGTCAGTTCTTCCAGCGTGATGTCTGCCTCGCGGAAAGGGATGCCGTGGCTGGCGGCAAGTTCCAGGATGAGATCGCGGGTAATGCCGGGCAGCAATGACGGGCTCTTGGGCGGCGTGACCAGCAGGTCGCCGCGGACGATGAACAGGTTGCTGGCTGCGCCCTCGGTGGCGAAGCCGTCCTTGATGAGGATGGCCTCGGCGGCCTCGGCTTCGATTGCCTGCTGGCGCAGCAGTACGTTGGGCAGCAGGGTGATGGCCTTGACGTTGCAGTAGTCCCAGCGTATGTCGTCGAGGGTGACGGCGTGTATGCCCGCTTCCCTGTCGATGTCTCGCCCCGCGCCCATTGGCGAGCTCATCATGAACACGGTGGGTGTCACGCCTGCCGGGAACGCATGGTCACGTTTCGCTGCCACGCCCCGGGTAACCTGCAGGTACACCGAACAGTCGCCACCGCCATTGCGCTCCACCACCTGCTCCAGCAGGTTCTGCCACTCGGCGTCGCCCATCGGATTGCCGATACGGATGGCCTCGAGGCTGCTGGACAGGCGTTGCAGGTGATGGGCAAGGCGGAACAGCCTGCCACCGTAGACCGGGATGACCTCGTAGACGCCGTCGCCAAACAGAAAGCCGCGGTCCATGACCGGGATGCAGGCCTCGTCACGCGGCAGGAATTCACCATTCAGGTAAGCGATAGACATGGGCTTCAGGCCGCGAAGGGAGTTATCCCGGCTGCCGCGTGGCTGGTATCCATGGAGGTCGGGGCCGGTTGTGTGTTACTCAAAATACAGCATCGCCTCATCGACGATGCGCTGCCAGAACGAGCCCTCGCCGACGTCCTGCAGGGCAACGAGTTCCTGCTCGGCAATGACGTCGTCGCCGAGACGCACGATCACCATGCCGAGTGCCTGCCCGGCGGCGACCGGGGCGGTGATGCGGTTATCGACGGTCATCGAGGCATCCAGCGACTTGTACTGGCCGCGCGGAATGGTGGCGTACAGTGGCTTGTCGAGACCGAGCTGTACATTCTCGCTGGCGCCTTTCCAGACGCGTGCGTTCGTCAGTGCCGTGCCGGTGTCATACAGCTTGTGGGTTTCGAAAAAACGGAATCCGTAGTTCAGCAGGGCCTGGCTGGCCTCGGCACGGGCGTTCTCGCTCTTGGTGCCCAGCACGACAGTGATCAGGCGCATGCCTTCCTTCACCGCCGAGGTTACCAGGCAGTAACCGGCCGAATCGGTGTGCCCGGTCTTGACGCCGTCGACGCTTTCATCGCGCCACAACAGCTTGTTGCGGTTGTACTGCGTGATGTCGTTCCAGGTGAATTCCTTTTGCGAGTACCAGTCGTAGTAGTCCGGGAACTCGCGAATCAGCATGCTCGCGAGCCGGGCAATGTCCCGTGCACTCATGTAGTGCTCCTCGTCGGGCAGGCCGGTCGAGTTCATGAAGTGGCTGCGGGTCAGGCCGAGTTCCTCGGCGTGGCGGTTCATCAGGGCGGCAAAGGTCTCCTCGCTGCCGGCAATGTACTCGGCAAGTGCGACGGTGGCGTCATTGCCTGACTGGATGATCATGCCCTTGAGCAGGTCCTCTACCGAGACATGCTTGCCGACCTCGACGAACATGCGCGAACCCGGAGTGCGCCAGGCCTTTTCGCTGATGGTCACCATGTCTTCCAGCGCAATGTTGCCACTGGCCAGTTCCCTGAAGACGGCATAGGCCGTCATCAGCTTGGTGATACTGGCCGGCTCCACGGGCAGATCCGAGGCTTCCTCCGCGATGACGCGCCCGCTGTGGAAGTCCTGGATGATGAAGGCCGTGGCGCCGGTGGCCGGCGGCTTGGGGATCGGTAGTGGCGCGGCAGTGGCGGCCAGTATAAATAACAGTGAAATCAGCGGGGTAACGGAAATCAATCGGCGCGGCATGGTGATCCTGTACGGGTTTCAGTGAATGAAAACTGTGTGCATTGTCCGTGTGTCACGGACACTTTGCAACGGCCCCGGGCGGGCATCGCCAGACCGTCAGTCGACGATGACGCGGGTATCGCTGATGCCCTGTGATACCAGCGTGTTGGCGATCCGGTCGGCCTCGTCGACGCTGGCGAGCGGGCCGATCCGCACCCGGTAGAGAGGACCGGCGCTGCCGTTGCCCTCGACGACCTGGATGCTGCCGACATTGGCCGTCTGCAGGCGGCTGCGCAGCCGGTCGGCATTGTCGCGCTGACTGAAGGCGCCGACCTGCAGGTACATCGGCGCGTCCCTGCTGATCGCCGGCTTGCCGGCGACCCGGGTGGCGGCCGGCTGCGGTGCGGACGGGTTGATCGCCTCGACCTCGACCAGGCCGGTACCGTACTCGAGTATGCCGAGCTTGGCTGCGGCAACGTAGGACAGGTCTATGATGCGGTTGTTGTGGAACGGGCCGCGGTCGTTGATTTTGACGATGATGCTGCGACCGTTGCGCAGGTTGGTCACCCTGGCGTAGGTCGGCAGCGGCAGGCTGCGGTGTGCCGCCGTCATCTTGTACAGGTCGTAGGTCTCGCCGCTCGACGTGCGCTGGCCGTGGAACTTGCTGCCGTACCAGGAGGCAATGCCCTGTTCCTTGTAGCCATTGCCGTCCGGCATGGTGTAGTAGCGCTTGCCGAACACGACATAGGACTCGGGGTTGCCGTAGCGGCTGTAGGGCTCCGCCCGCGGTACGGCGTCGGAAATCCCCGAGATGTCGCGCGGTTCCGGTGGCGGGTAGTCGCCGGTATCGACCGTGGTGGTCGAGCTGCAGCTGGCCAGCAGCAGGACCAGGGGTCCTGTCAGGCAGGCAAGTGCAGCTCTAGTCATTGCGAACCTGTTGGCGCTGTTCACGTGTTGTGCGGATCTCCTCGCTCAACTGGTATACCGCCATGGCATACAGCGGACTGTGATTATAGCGCGTAATGACGTAGAAGTTGTTCAGCGCCAGCCAGTATTCCGGACCCTGCGTATTGATCAGTTCGATCAGGGCGGCCGCGGCGTCGCCCGGCACCGTGCTGGCAGGGGTGACGCCGCTGGCCTGCATCTCGGCGACCGGCGTCTGCGGCTTGATGCCCTGCTCCAGCAGCTTGCTGTAGCGGTTACCTGTCACGGTGGCGGGCGTGGTTACCGTGGCCCCCAGGTCCCAGCCGTGCACGTGCATGTAGTTGGCGACGCTGCCGATGATGTCCATCGGGCTGCCCCACAGGTCGCGTACGCCGTCGCCATCGAAGTCAACGGCGAAGTTGCGGTAGCTGCTCGGGATGAACTGCCCGTAGCCCATGGCGCCGGCGTAGGAGCCCGTGGCCGACAGCAGGTCGATGTTTTCCTCGCGCGCGAGTATCAGGTACTGCTCCAGTTCACCGCGAAAGAACTTGCTGCGCGGCGGGTAGTCGAAGGCCAGCGTGGAGAGGGCGTCGATCACGCGGTGCGATCCGGTATTGCCGCCATAGCGTGTCTCGACGCCGATGATGGCAACAATCACCTGCGGATCGACGCCGAATTTCTCCTCGGCCTGCTGCAGGATCTTTTCATTGGCATCCCAGAAGGCGACACCGCCGTCGATCCGGCTCTGCGTCAGGAATATTTTCCGGTACTCGCCCCACTCGAGGCGCTTTTCCGCGGGCCGGCTCATCAACTCGATGATGTCATCGCGGCGTTCCGCCTGGCTGAAGATTCCGGTCAGCTGCTCCCGGTCGAAGGCGTGCTCGGCGACCATCTCGTCGATGAAGACCTGCACGTCGGGATTGGTGGAATACCCCCTGGCATCCGTGGCGGCGATCGTTTTGGTGCAGGCGGGCAGCGTGCAGAACAGCGCGCCGAGAAACAGGCCGGTTTTCAGAAACCTTCGCAGCATGTGGTGTGTTCCTCTGTGTGTGGAGCGGTCCGGTATGTCAGGTCGGTAACAGCTTACGGTGCGTCTGGATGGACATGAGGATACCGAAGCCGGCCATCAAGGTCACGATCGATGTGCCGCCGTAGCTGATCATCGGCAGCGGCAGGCCGACCACCGGCAGCAGCCCGGTCACCATGCCGGTGTTGACGATGACGTAGACGAAGAACGTCATGGCAAGGCTGCCGGCCAGCAGCCGGGTGTAGGTGTCCTGCGCCTGCACGGCGATGAGGACGCCGCGGATGACGATGATGACATAGAAAGTGAACAGCAGCGCCACGCCGAGGAGGCCGAATTCCTCGCCCAGCACGGCGAAGATGAAATCGGTGGATCGCTCCGGCAGGAAATCCAGCTGCGACTGGGTGCCGTTCAGCCAGCCCTTGCCGAGCAGCCCGCCGGAGCCGATGGCGATCTTCGACTGGATGATGTGGTAACCGGTGCCCAGCGGGTCCTTCTCCGGACTCAGGAACGTCAGCACCCGCTGGCGCTGGTACTCGTGCATGAAATGCCAGAGCAGCGGCGCTCCCGCGGCAGCCACCGCCGTGAGAAACGCCAGCAGGCGCCACTGCAGACCGGCCAGGAACAGCACGAAAAAACCGGAACTGGCGATCAGCAGGGCGGTGCCGAGGTCCGGCTGTTTGGCGATCAGCAGCATGGGTACCGCGATCAGGATGCCGCCGGCTATCAGCTGGAAGCGGTTGGGTGGCAATCGTGCGTCCGCAAGGTACCAGGCGACCATCATGGGGACGGCGAGCTTCATCATCTCGGATGGCTGGAAGCGCACCACGTACAGGTTCAGCCAGCGCTGCGCTCCGCCGCTGATCTCACCGCCTATCAGCACAGCGAGCAGCAGCAGGATGCCGGTGGCGAATGCCCATGGCGTGATACGCACCAGCAGGCGCGGCGAGACCTGGGCAACGGCGAACATGGTGGCAAAGGCAATCGCCAGCCGGATCAGCTGCCGGACGAGCAGGCTCGTGTCCTCGCCACCGGCGCTGTACAGCACCATCAGGCCGAGTCCGCTGACACCGATCAGTGCCAGCAGCAGCGGGGCATCGAGGTGCAGGCGGTACTGCCAGCCGCGCCGGCTGGCGTCCTCTCCCCGGCGTGAGAACGCGGTGCTCATGCCGGATTGTCCACCAGCCAGGCATCCATGATGGTACGCGCGATAGGCGCGGCAACCGCGCCGCCGCTGCCGCCGTTTTCCACGATCACGGCAATCGCAATGCGCGGTTCCCCGGCCGGTGCGAAGGCGATGAACAGGGAGTGGTCACGCAGTTTCTCCTCGATGGACTCGGCATCGTATTTCTCTTCCTGCTTGAGGCCATACACCTGCGCGGTGCCGGTCTTGCCGGCGATCCGGTAGGGGCTGTCCTCGCCGATGCGGCGTGCGGTCCCGCGCGCACCATGCACCACGTCGATCATGGACTGGATCACCTCGTCCCAGTGATGCTGGTTCTTTATGGTGATGGTTTCACCGATGCGTGGCTGGTGTGGCAGCAGCTCGCCACTACCGGCTGTCTGCTCGGCATGCACGACCTTCGGCTGGATGATCTGCCCGTTGTTGGCCAGTGCGGCCGTGGACGTGGCCAGCTGCAGCGGCGTGGTCAGGAAAAAGCCCTGGCCGATGCCGGTGATGATGGTTTCGCCCGGGAACCAGGGCTCGCCACGGCGCTGGCGTTTCCAGGCCGGCGAGGGCATGAGTCCGGGCAGTTCACCGACGATGTCGATCCCGGTACGGCGGCCAAAGGAGAAATGCACCAGGTAGTCGTGCATCCGGTCAATCCCGAGCGACAGGGCAAGATCGTAGAAATAGACATCACAGGACTGCGTGATGGCAGTGTTGAGGTTCACCGTGCCATGGCCGGTGCGTTTCCAGTCGCGGTACTTGCGGCTGCTGCCCTGCAGGGTATAGAAGCCCGGGCAATAGGTCGTGGACTTGCTGCCGGTAATGCCCTGTTCCAGCCCGGCAAGGCCGATAAACGGCTTGACGGTCGAGCCGGGCGGGTACTGGCCACGCAGGGCGCGGTTGAACAGCGGTTCCTTTTCGTCGTCCCTGAGCGCATTGTAGGCATCGAATTCAATGCCGTTGACGAACGGGTTCGGGTCATAGGTCGGCTGGCTCACCATGGCAAGTACGTCGCCGGTCCTGGGATCCAGTGCAATGGCGGACCCCGAGAAGTCGCCAAAGGCCTGTTCCGCGGCTGCCTGCAGGCGCGAATCCAGCGTCAGGTAGAGGTTGTTGCCCGGCACCGGCGGCGTGCGCCGAAGCACGCGCAGTACCCGCCCCTGCGCGGTGGTTTCCACGTGCTGGACGCCGACCTTGCCGTGCAGGACGTCCTCGTAGGTTTTTTCTATACCGATTTTGCCGATATGCGTGGTGCCGCTGTAATTGGAGGTATCCAGCTCCTTGAGCGCCTGCTCGTCGATGCGACCAACATACCCCAGGACATGCACGCCGAGGCTGCCGAGCGGGTAGTGGCGCGACAGACCGGCCTGAATTTCGACGCCCGGGAAGCGGTGCCGGTTGACAGAAAAACGCGCCACTTCCGCATCGTCGAGGTGAAAACGCAGCGGTATCGCCTCGAAGCGTGGCTTGCGGGCCCGCAGTCGTTCGAAGCGCGAACGGTCGACATCGCTGATGTGGATGATTTCCTCGAGCGCCTCGAGGGTGGACGCCATGTCATCCACCTGCTCCGGCGTGATTTCCAGGCGGAAGGATGGCAGGTTTTCCGCCAGCAGGATGCCGTTGCGGTCGTAGATCAGGCCGCGGTTGGGCGCAATGGCCTGCAGTTTCACGCGATTGTCTTCCGACAGGGTGATGTAGTGTTCGTGTTCGATCACCTGCAGGTACAGCAGGCGGCTGAACAGGACTATCAGCAGCATGCTGCAAAACACCAGCAGGATGATCGCCCGGTTGGTGAACAGGCGGTACTCGAGAAAGTGGTCCTTCAGGGTCAGCGGTCTTGGCATGTCCCGGTTCGAGCCTGATCAGTTGACACTGAAGCTGCGCCGCAGCGTGCGCAACGCGGAATAGATCAGCGGCCACAGCAGCATGCCGAGCAGCGACGGTGTCCAGTAATACCATGGCGGCCCCGGACGACCGATGAAACGGTCGACCCACAGTGCCAGCAACTGGTGCAGCACCAGCAGCACGAGGATGATCAGTGCCTGCTGCCAGACCGGAAACAGGCGGATGCGCTGGTGCAGGCGGAGCGTCAGCCAGGCGATAACCGCCAGTGCCATGGCGTGCTGTCCGAGCAGGGTGCCGGTGAGCAGGTCGACCAGCAGTCCGGTGAACCATCCCGTGACAACGCCGACCCGGTCGGGCAGGGCGAGGCACCAGTAGATCAGCACCAGACCGACCCAGTCAGGGCGAACCGGCCGCAGCCAGTCCGGCAGGGGGACAACGGTCAGCACCAGCGCCGCCAGGAAGGTGGCGATAATGACCCCGCTGCCATGGTTGCGGCCGGTAATCATTCGCTGTCCCCGTCGCTGTCCGGCTCGCCTTCCGGCACAACCTGTATGTCCGCCTCTGCCGGCTGTTTTCCGGCATTGGCGCTTGCGGCCAGCGCGGCATCGATATCACCCGGCCAGACCAGCAGAACTTCCCGGCTGCGGTCCAGCTTGGCCTTGGGCGTGGCGACGATCCTGGCGAATGCCTGCCCGGGATCCTGCTGGATCGCGGTCACCATGGCGACCGGGTAACCGGGCGGAAAACGGCCGCCAAGTCCGGATGTGATCAGCAGGTCGCCGATGAGGATGTCGGAATTGTTCGGCAGGTAGGGCAGTTCCAGGCGGTTGATGGTGCCACTGCCCAGGGCAATGGTGCGCAGGCCGTTGCGGTTGACCTGCACCGGTATGGCGTGGGACGTGTCGGTGATGAGCACCGCTGTCGAGGTGTAGGGACCGACATGCACGACCTGACCCATGACGCCGTCGGCATCGAGCAGCGGCTGTCCCGGGTAGATCCGGTCGAGTTCCCCCTTGTTGATGACGATCTGGTGCTTGTAGGGGTCGAGGTTGACCGACATCAGCTCCGCCACCAGGATCTTTTCCCCGACCTGGAACGACGAGTCGAGCAGTTCCCGCAGGCGGATATTCTCGACTTCCAGCGCCTCCAGTTTCTGCCGCTGCGCCTTCAGCATCAGCAGCTGGGTCTGCAGGCTGACGTTTTCCTCCTGCAGCTCCCGGCGGGTCGCTAGCGACTCTCGGAACCAGCCGGTCACGGATCCCGGCAGTTCCACCGCCAGCTGGATCGGGTAGACCACGATCGACAGGGCGGCGCGCACGGACTCGAGGTGGCTCTGGCGATGGTCCATCATCATCAGACCAATCGACAGCGCGACACAGACGAACAGTCGTACGGTGATCGACGGACCTTGTGTGAAAATCAGTTTGATGAGCGCACCTTGTCAACCAGCGGCCGGCGGGGTGGGTCCCGCGGCGTTCAGCGCGCTATTCTAGCGTATTTGTTCAGCACGGGGCGGCGCTCGCGAGGCCGCGCCAGCGTCGGGCGTCAGGGACGCGCTGTGCCGGGCAGTTTGCGCCGCATGGCGGCCGGTCGGGTTGCTACTCGACTGTGAAGACGTCGCCGCCACGCTCGTCGAACAGCTCGAGGGCGCGGCCGCCACCGCGGGCAACACAGGTGAGGGGATCGTCAGCGACGACCACGGGCAGGCCGGTCTCCTCCATCAGCAGGCGATCCAGGTCGCGCAGCAGCGCGCCGCCACCGGTCAGGACGATACCGCGCTCGGCAACATCTGCACCGAGTTCCGGTGGCGTCTGCTCGAGCGCCGTCTTGACTGCGCCGACGATGCCGGCAAGCGGTTCCTGCAGGGATTCGAGGATTTCGTTGCTGTTCAGGGTGAAGGCGCGAGGGATGCCCTGTGACAGGTTGCGACCCTTGACCTCGATTTCGAGAACCTCCTTGCCCGGGTAGGCGGAGCCGATCTCGTGCTTGATGTGCTCGGCCGTGGTCTCGCCGATCAGGGTGCCGTAGTTGCGCCGCACGTAGTTGATAATGGCGTCATCGAAGCGATCGCCACCGATCCTGACGGAGGATGAATAGACGATACCGTTCAACGAGATAACGGCAACTTCCGACGTGCCGCCACCGATATCCAGCACCATGGAGCCACGCGCCTCGTCGACCGGCATGCCGGCGCCGATGGCCGCCGCCATCGGTTCCTCGATCAGGTAGACCTCGCGGGCGCCGGCACCGTGGGCAGACTCGCGGATGGCGCGGCGTTCCACCTGGGTCGAGCCGCAGGGTACGCAGATCAGCACCCGCGGGCTGGGCTTGAAGAAGCGCGCCTCGTGCACCTTGTGGATGAAATGCTGCAGCATCTTTTCCGTGATGGTGAAATCGGCGATGACGCCGTCTTTCAGCGGCCGGATGGCGGTGATGTTGCCCGGGGTGCGGCCCAGCATGAGCTTGGCCTCCGCACCAACCGCAGCGATGCTCTTCGGGCCGCCGGGACCACGGTCCTGGCGGATGGCGACCACGGACGGCTCGTTCAGGACGATTCCCTGCCCGCGGACGTAGATGAGCGTGTTGGCCGTGCCCAGATCAATGGAGAGATCGTTGGAGAACAGGCCGAATAGACTTTTTAATACCATTTAATCCTTGTCCGCGAGGGTGGGTCGCAATCGAAGGTGGGTAATCTAACAACGGGGCGAGGTTTCGGCAAGGAAATCACCCCGAATCCTTCCTGCAATCCGGCGCTTGATTGTGCTACCTTTGCGCCCCTGTTGAAAACGCCAGCCCTGTATACGGAGTCTGAAATGGCGCTTGAGGCCCCACAAGTCGAGAAGATTGCCCACCTGGCGATGCTGGATATCACTGCCGCGGACATTCCGGAATATGCCCGCAACCTGTCGGATATCCTGGCCTTTGTGGAACATCTGGAGGAGGTGGACACCACGTCGGTGGTGCCGCTGGCACACCCGCTGGATGCCGTCCAGCGCCTGCGTGCTGACGAGGTCACGGAAGCCGACGAGCGTGAGGCCTTCCAGGCGCATGCCCCGCTGACCGAGGCCGGCCTGTATCTGGTCCCCAAGGTCATCGAATAACCGCCGCAGGGTTTCGCTGCATGCACGACAAAACCGTTGTTGAACTCTCCGCCGCCCTCAGCAGGGGCGAATTCTCGAGCGAGGAACTGACCCGCGCCTGCCTGCAGCGGGTCGCGGCGCTGGATGAGCGTCTCAACAGTTTCATTACCGTCACGGAAGCACAGGCGCTGGCGGCTGCCAGGGCCGCCGATGCGCGCATCGGCGCGGGCGAGGCCGGGCCGCTGACCGGTATCCCGTTTGCCCACAAGGACATCTTCTGTACCCGTGATGTCCGTACCAGCTGCGGTTCGCGCATGCTGGACAACTTCATTGCGCCCTATGACGCTACCGTGACGCAGAAGCTGGCCGCAGCCGGAGCCGTGATGATCGGCAAGACCAACATGGACGAGTTCGCCATGGGGTCGTCGAACGAGACCAGTTTCTACGGGCCGGTGAAAAATCCCTGGAACACCGCGACCGTGCCCGGCGGCTCTTCCGGCGGTTCGGCGGCGGCCGTCGCCGCGCGCCTGGTGCCGGTCAGCACCGGCACCGACACCGGCGGCTCCATCCGCCAGCCGGCCGCGCTGTGCGGCATCACCGGCCTGAAACCGACCTACGGTCGCGTGTCGCGCTACGGCATGATCGCGTTTGCCTCGAGTCTCGACCAGGGCGGGCCGTTTGCACGCAGCGCCGGGGACGCGGCGCTGATGCTGGGTGCCATGGCAGGTTTTGATCCGCGTGATTCCACCAGTGTCGATCGTCCGGTGGACGACTACAGCGCGACCCTGGACGACTCGCTCGAGGGTCTCAGAATCGGCCTGCCGAAGGAGTTCTTCGGCGAGGGCATGGACGCCAGGAGCGCAGCGGCGATCGAGGCGGCGCTGGAGGAATACAAAAAACTCGGCGCGACGCTGGTCGATGTCTCGCTGCCGCACGTTGGATACTCCGTGCCGGTGTACTACGTGGTCGCTCCGGCGGAATGTTCCTCCAACCTGTCACGCTACGATGGCGTGCGCTACGGTCACCGGGCCGCCGGGGCGAAAGACCTGGAGGAGATGTACAAGCGCTCGCGCGGCGAGGGCTTCGGCGCCGAGGTCAAGCGCCGCATCATGATCGGCACCTATGCGCTGTCGGCCGGCTATTACGACGCCTACTATCTAAAGGCGCAACAGGTGCGGCGCCTGATTCGCGAAGATTTCCTCAATGCATTCGCCGATGTGGATGTCATCATGGGGCCGACCTCGCCGGGCGTGGCGTTTGCCCTGGGCGAGAAGGCCGGAGACCCGGTCAGCATGTACCTGTCCGACATCTATACCATCGCCGTCAATCTCGCGGGCCTTCCGGGCATGTCGATACCTGCCGGCTTTGCCGACGGCATGCCGATCGGTTTGCAGCTGATCGGCAACTATTTCGAGGAAGCCCGCCTGCTGAATATCGCGCATCGCTACCAGCAGGTCACCGACTGGCACCTGCAGGCACCGGCGGGCTTCGAGTGAGTCCATTCCCCCGCGGCTTGTTAATTAGGTAAAGGCACTATCTGATGCAATGGGAAACAGTCATCGGGCTTGAGATCCATACCCAGCTTGCCACGCGCAGCAAGATCTTCTCCGGTGCGTCAACAACCTACGGGGCGGAGCCCAACACCCAGGCCTGCGCGGTGGACCTCGGCATGCCGGGCGTGCTGCCCGTGCTGAACGGCGAGGTGGTGCGCATGGCGGCCATGTTCGGTCTGGCGACGCACTCGACCGTGGCGCCGCGCTCGGTGTTCGCGCGCAAGAACTACTTCTACCCCGATCTGCCCAAGGGCTACCAGATCAGCCAGTTCGAACTGCCGATCGTGCATGACGGCTGGATCGATATCGACCTCGAGGACGGCAGCACCAGGCGCATTGGCATTACGCGTGCGCATCTCGAGGAGGACGCCGGCAAGTCGCTGCACGAGGATTTTCACGGCATGACCGGTATCGACCTGAACCGCGCCGGAACGCCACTGCTGGAGATCGTCTCGGAACCCGACCTGCGGTCGGCGAAAGAGGCGATTGCCTACATGAAGAAGATCCATGCCCTGGTGCGCTACCTCGGAATCTCCGACGGCAACATGCAGGAGGGGTCCTTCCGCTGTGATGCGAACGTGTCGATCCGGCCGAAGGGGCAGGCGGAGTTCGGTACCCGCAGCGAACTGAAGAACATCAACTCGTTCCGCTTTGTCGAGCAGGCGATCAACTACGAGGTCCAGCGCCAGATCGCCGTGCTCGAGGGCGGCGGCGAGGTGGTGCAGGAGACGCGCCTGTTTGATCCCGGCAAGGGCGAGACGCGCCCCATGCGCTCAAAGGAAGAGGCCAACGACTACCGCTATTTCCCGGATCCGGACCTGCTGCCGGTGGAAATCGACCAGGCTTTTATAGACGAAGTCGGCAAGAGCCTGCCGGAGCTGCCGGATGCGAGGCGCGAGCGTTTCAGTGCCGGATACGGGCTGTCGGCCTACGACGCCGGCGTGCTGACGGCCAGCCGGGAACTGGCCGACTATTACGAAACCGTCGTCAGTGCGGCCGGCGGGCAGGGCAAGCTGTCGGCAAACTGGGTGATGGGCGAACTCTCCGGCGCCCTTAACAAGGCCGGCAGGGATATCACCGACAGCCCGGTCAGTGCCACCGACCTGGGCGGCCTGCTGCTGCGTATCGACGATGGCACGATTTCCGGCAAGATCGCCAAGCAGGTGTTCGAGGCGATGTGGAACGGTGAAGGCCCGGCCGACGCGATCATCCAGCAGCAGGGCCTGAAGCAGATCTCGGATTCCTCCGCCATCGAGTCGATCATCCAGGAAGTGCTGAACAACAGCCCGAAACAGATCGAGCAGTACCGCGGTGGCCAGCAGAAGGTGTTCGGATACTTCGTTGGCCAGGTCATGAAAGCCACCCAGGGCAAGGCCAATCCGAAACAGGTCAACGAGCTGCTGAGGAAGGCGCTGGATTCGTAGGATGCCGGTCTTGCAGGAATTCAGATATCAATATCACCGCAGAGGGCAAAGAAAAAAGAAAAACTTCACCGCAACGGCGCAAAGACAGGATTGGGAATAAAACCCTGTGATACCTGTCCTCGAGATCGACAACCCGGAGCGGGTTATCGTTCCCCGGAGTCACCAGGCAGGCTATCAATTATCTGGGGTTTCGGTTTTTTATCATAATTTTTCATTGCGTCCTTTGCGGTGGATGACCCTGGTTTTTCTCTGCGCCCTCTGCGTCTCTGCGGTAGATCCATTAGATAGTATCCCCGCCCATGAAAATTGTCGCCGATGAAAACATCCCCTGTGTCGCCGAGGCGTTTGCCTCGCTGGGCGAGGTGACCCTGCGCCCCGGTCGCGGCATGCAGGCCACTGACGTGCGCGATGCCGACATCCTGCTGGTGCGCTCGGTGACCCGGGTCGGCCCGGAACTGCTGGAGGGTTCGCGGGTGCGATTCGTCGGTTCTGCGACCATCGGTTTTGATCATGTCGATCGCGAGTATCTGCAGGCGCGGGGTATCGGTTTTGCCACCGCCCCCGGCAGTAACGCCACCTCGGCCGCGGAATATGTGGTCAGCGCGCTGCTGGTACTGGCTGGCCGCGATGGCCTCGAACTGGCCGGGCGACGCGTTGGCATTGTCGGCTGTGGCAACGTGGGATCGCGGGTGCGCGACCGGCTCACGGTGCTCGGGATGCAGTGTCTTGTTAACGACCCGCCGCTCAGGGTGCAGGGCGGTGACGATGACTATGTGGAGCTGGATGCCATCCTGGATGCCGATGTCATCACGTTCCATGTGCCGTTCACGCGTGACGGCGACTGGCCGACCTTTCACCTTGGCGACCGCGAATTCCTCGAGCGGCTGAAGCCGGGCGCAGTGCTGATCAATACCGCACGCGGTGCGGTGGTGGATAACACCGCCCTCGATGCGCTGCTGGCAGGGCGCCGCGACCTGAGCGTCGTGCTCGATGTCTGGGAGGGCGAGCCCGCCATCAGCGAGACATTGCTGGAAAAGGTCGCCATCGGCACACCGCACATCGCCGGCTACAGCATCGACGGCAAGCTGCGCGGTACGGAGATGATTTACCGGGCGGCCTGTGAGCATGTTTCCCGTCCTGCCGACTGGCGTGCGGTGAGTGCCCTCCCTGCCAGGCGGGCACTGGTGCTGGAGAACATTCACGACACTGGCGCCGCACTGCGGCAGGCTGTCTGCTTTGCCTACGATGTCCGGGAGGATGATGCCCGGCTGCGGGAGATGACCTCGCTGGCGGCCGAGGCGCGTCCACGGTACTTCGACCGCCTGCGCAAGGAGTACCCGCTGCGGCGCGAGTTTTCGGAAACGGTGATCCGCTTGCCGGCCGGAAATGCGGAGCTGGAGCACACCCTGAAATCCCTGGGCTTTGTGGTCGAGGCCGGCAACAGCGTCGGATTACGGCCTGCGAAATGATGCGACCTGCGGTTACCCGGGCAGGTCGGGGCAGGTTCGTGGCAGCGTAACCCGGCGGTTATTCAGCACCGCATACCACGCAATCCGGGTCACGCTTCAGGTTGAGCGTTCGCCACTCGTGTGCGAGTCCGTCGAACAGCACCAGCCTGCCGCACAGGTTGCCCCCCAGCGACAGCAGTACCTTGATGGCCTCGAGCGCCTGCAGCGAACCGATTACGCCGACGACGGGCGAAAGTACGCCGTTTTCGGAGCAGGTCTGGTCCTCGTCCTCGCCCTGCCGGTACAGGCAGGCGTAACAGGGGCTGTCGGCGGTGCCGGGCAAAAATACGGCCAGCTGGCCTTCCATGCGTACCGCCGCGCCCGAGACCAGCGGCGTGCGATGCCGGACACAGGCCGTGTTGACGGCAAAGCGGGTGTCGAAGTTGTCACTGCAGTCGAGGACGACGTCGGCCTGCTGTACCTGCGCCGCCAGCGGTTCGCCTGTCAGGCGCGCCCCGATTGCCGTCACCAGCACGTCGGGGTTGATGGCCTCCAGGGTGTCCCTTGCGGACATCGCTTTTGCACCGCCCAGGTCGTTGCCGCTGTGCAGCAGCTGGCGTTGCAGGTTGGAGATTTCGACCGTGTCCGGATCGGCGATGGCGATATGACCGACGCCGGCGGCGGCAAGATACATGGCTGCCGGTGAGCCAAGGCCGCCGGCGCCGATGATCAGGGCGCGCGAGGCAAGCAGGGCTTCCTGGCCGGCGACATCGACCTGCGGCAGCATGATCTGACGGCTGTAGCGAAGCAGCTGGTTATCGTCCATCGGGATCTGCGATGTGTTGATAAAGTTCGTCTGAAGGCGGGCAGGGCAGCATGGCGGAACAAGCCCGTTGGCATGCCGACGGCTTCCATCCTGCCCGGTGCGATGCCGGCCCGGCTTCCATTGCTGCAGGGTGTGGCAATTTACAGGTAGCGCTTCTGGTATTCCGGCCGTGAATCACGACAGCCGTGCGGCCGGGTCAGGTAGCGGGTAATGAAGGCGTCCCGTGTGTAGGCCGCCAGGTCATGGCAGCCATCGGTGCACTCGATGTCCTCGACGTAATAACACAAGGCGCGCATCATGCGACACAACAGGCTGGTGTCGACCTCGTAGTCAAACTCCACCAGCAGGGCCTCGATGATCTGCAGGGTGATCTGGCGGACGTTGTACTGGACGGCGATACGGTCCATGCGGACGATACGTACCTGGCTGACGCCGCGGATATCGCGCATCAGTTCGGCCGCAGCCTCGACCCGCGCCGGATCCCTGTCCGCACGTCGCAGTCGTATCGTTCTGCGTTTGAGTTTTTCAGCCACGTTTCGAGTATAACGACCCGGAACTGGCAGTGACAGGCCGCGAATTCGGGACGCGCAAACCGTGGACAAACCCCGTTAAGACCTTATTGGCCACGGAAGTACACGGAAAATACAGGTCTTTTCAGTAAACATGCCGTGTTTCTCCGTGTTTCTCCGTGTGCTCCCGTGGCGATTTTTCCGGGACTGGAGCTCGGCAAGGTGCCATTCGGGGGCTGTCCCCGCTTCAGGCGGGGCGCCGGCCCAGGGTGACGCGGCTGAGTCCGGCGGCATCATTGTGGTCGCTGACCTCTCCATAGCCCAGGGACTGCAGCAGGCGGGCAGTGCGTTCGCCCTGGTCGTAGCCATGCTCGATCACCAGCCAGCCGCCGGGCCGCAGCCGCGCGAATGCACAGGATGCAATCTGCTCCAGTTCCCCCATGCCGTTTCCGCCGGCGACCAGTGCGGTGCGTGGTTCGAAGCGCACGTCACCGCTGGCCAGGTGCGGATCGTCTGCGTCGATGTAGGGCGGGTTGCTGAGGATGAAGTCAAACCGTGTCGCGGGCAGGGGGTCGCACCAGTGCCCGGCGAGGAACTGTACGTTGCGGATGCCGAGCCGTTCGGCATTCGCCTGTGCCACCGCCAGCGCCGCGGCCGAGGTATCGGTGGCGGTGACCTCGCAGCGCGGACGCTCGCTGGCGATGGCCAGTGCAATGGCGCCGCTGCCGGTGCCAAGATCCACGACACGGCAGGGCGTGCCGGTCGCCATCCTGGCCAGCGCGAGCTCGACCAGGGTTTCGGTTTCGGGGCGGGGGATCAGGGTGTCGGGTGTTACCGTCAGCGCCAGTGACCAGAATTCACGCATCCCGGTGAGATGCGCCACCGGCTCACCGGCGGCGCGCCGTGTTATCCAGTCGGTGTACTGTGACAGCGTCGTGTCATTGACGACATGCTCCGGCCAGGCGTGCAGGTAACTGCGCGGCTTGCCGAGGCAGGCGGCCAGCAGCACCTCCGCATCCAGCCGCGCGGAATCACCGGACAGCAGGTCGAAGGCCTGCGCCAGCAATTCACGGATCGATGGGTTGGCGCCGGCCATGTGACTGCGGCGTGTCAGCTCTCCCGCGCCTCGAGGGCGGCGAGCTGGTCCGCCTGGTTTTCGCTGACCAGCGGGTCAATGACGGCATCGAGATTGCCGGCCATGATCTCGTCGAGCTTGTACAGCGTCAGGTTGATGCGGTGGTCGGTCATCCGGCCCTGTGGGAAATTGTAGGTGCGAATGCGCTCCGAGCGGTCGCCACTGCCGACCAGCTGGCGACGGGTGGCGGTTTCCTCGGCCTTCTGCTTTTCCAGTTTGGCATCCAGCAGGCGGGCCGCCAGCAGCGACATGGCACGTGCCCGGTTCTTGTGCTGCGAGCGCTCGTCCTGGCATTCGACCACGATGCCGGTCGGCAGGTGGGTGAGGCGGATGGCGGAGTCGGTCTTGTTGACGTGCTGGCCGCCGGCGCCGGAGGCGCGGAAGGTGTCCACCTTGAGGTCCGCCGGATTGATCTCCACGGGATCGACTTCATCTGCCTCGGGCAGTATGGCGACGGTGGCCGCGGAGGTGTGGATGCGGCCCTGCGATTCCGTTTCCGGTACCCGCTGCACGCGGTGGGCGCCGGATTCGAACTTCAGGCGCGAATAGGCGCCATGGCCGATGATGCGCGCGATGATTTCCTTGTAGCCGCCGTGCTCGCCCTCGCTTTCGCTGAGGATCTCGATCTGCCACTTGCGGGTCTCCGCGTAGCGCGAGTACATGCGGAACAGGTCGCCGGCAAACAGCGCGGCCTCGTCGCCGCCGGTGCCGGCGCGGATCTCGAGGAAGATGTTGCTGTTGTCGTAGGGGTCCTTCGGCAGCAGCAGCTTCTGCAGTTCCGTTTCCAGTGCGCTGATCCGCTCGGTGGCCCCGGACAGCTCTTCCTGCGCCATGGCCTGCATGTCGGGGTCCGGGTCCTTCAGCATGCCCTCGGCCGAGCTCATGTCCGCCTGTGCCTGCTGCCAGTCACGGAAGTTGTTGACCACCGGCGTCAGCTGGGCATATTCCATGGACAGCTGCCGGTAGCGGTCCTGGTCCGCAATCGTGTCGGCGTCGGCAAGCAGGGCGCTGACTTCGTTCTGGCGCTCTGCGAGGCTCTCGAGCTTGCCGAGTATGGAGGGCTTCATGGCGGCGGGTTGCTTACTTGTCTGTGTTCAGGCTGAACAGGGTGCGCACGGTTTCCAGCAGGCCGGTCCTGCCATGGTCGGCGGCCTCGCGCAGGTTGACGCTGGGCGCATGCGCAAGCTTGTTGACGAGGTTGCGCGTCAGTGTCTCCATGATGGCCTCCGCGTTCTCGCCATTGGCCAGTCGATGGCGCGCCTTTTTCAGCTCGAGTTCGCCGAGCGTCACGGCATGCGCCCGGTAGGCGCGTATGGCCGGTACGGCATCGAGCGAGCGCAGCCACGACATGAAATGCTCCACCTGCACATCGATAATGTCCTCGGCCTGCTCGGCGGCCTCCTGGCGCGACCTGATGTTCTCCTCGATGACTTCCTGCAGGTCATCCACCGTGTAGAAGTAGACATCATTCAGTTTCGCGACGACCGGATCGATGTCGCCGGGGACGGCGATGTCCACCATGAACATCGGCCGGTGCTTGCGCCCTCTCAGTGCCGTCCTGACGCTGGCCTCGCCGAGGATGATATCCGGGCTGCCGGTCGAGGAAATAACGATGTCGGCCTCTGCAAGATGCGCATCGATCTGGTCGAGCGAGATGCCGTAGCCGTGGAACTGCGCGGCGAGATCAACGGCACGCTCCACGGTGCGGTTGGCGATGATGATCTGGCCGATGCCGTGCTCGTGCAGGTGGCGCGCGGTGAGTTCGATTGTCTCGCCGGCACCGATCAGCAGTGCGGTGTGCCTGCCGAGGTCGCCGAAGATCTGTCGCGCGAGACTGACCGCGGCAAAGGCGACCGATACCGGGCTGGCGCCGATGGCGGTATCGGTGCGTATTTGCTTGGCGACCTGGAAGGTATGCTGGAACAGGCGGTTTACCAGGGTGTCCAGGGTGCCGGCGTCACTGGCCTGCTGGTAGCTGGCTTTCATCTGGCCGAGGATCTGGGGTTCCCCGAGGATGAGGGAGTCCAGGCCTGAGGCCACGCGCAGCATGTGTCGCACGGCTTCTTCGTCAAGGTAGGTGTAGAGGTGCGGCTCCAGTGTCTCGCGCTGCAGGCCGTGGAACCGGCACAGCCAGTCCGGCAGGACGTCATCGACTGCCACGCTGCGTGAGCAGTAGAGTTCGGTGCGGTTGCAGGTCGACAGAATGGCGGCTTCCTCGACGCCCTCCAGGGCAACGAGTTCATCCAGCGCGCGCGACTGCTGCTCGGGCGGGAATACCACCTGGCCGCGGATTTCCACGGGAGCCGTGCGATGATTGATGCCGATGACCGTCAGGTACATGTCATATAAAAAGGAATGCTGTGCGCAATCGTAAAATTCTGCATGGTGGTAGACATGAATACAAGCTGCGCCACTGGCCGGTGGTCCGGGGCAGGACTATACAGCATCTCCCTGATTACAGTGCCAATATTCTCATGTAATTCACGCCCAAGCTGTTAGAATATGGAGCATGTCCAACGCCGGTTTACGTATACCCGACCCGCTGTTCAAGGCGGGTCTTTGCTTATGGCTTATCTGTAACCTGTCCGCCTGCGCGGTTTCCGGGGAAATCGGCAGTATGAATCCGGACGGGGGCGAGGCGCCGGCGGCGGAGCCTGCCGCCGCTCCCGGGGCCGCTGCAGAGGCGCAGGCCCCGGCCGCGGTGGAGCTTGTTGCCCAGCCACTGAGCCGGCAGATGCTGTTCGATGTGCTGCTGGCCGAGATTGCCGGTCAGCGGGGGCGGCT
>WOR8_10002967_pt1 | contig 22526 bp, 21 predicted proteins | sample DeeMarSeWOR38_10_FD_19890 | JGI IMG/M metagenome (IMG submission 19890) | reverse complement strand
GGCCGGTTGTCTGGTCCGAATATCATTGCCGGACTGCCAGATGAGATTGCCTTGATCATCGAGCTTGACCTGCCAGCTGTTTTCAGGCTGCATCAATTCTTCGGCCAGTTGTGCCAACTTCCCGGCCAGTCCAGAACTATTGATGAGGGCGCCCATTTCGGTATTAAAATCTCTGGCACGAGGATCCAGATTGAACGATCCGATGTAAACCCGGGAACGGTCGACAACCGAAGCTTTTGAATGCAGGCCGACGAACCCCGACACCACCGGTGTTGTGTCCTCCCGTTGCTTAACTGCTGCATCCGGGCGAAGTTCGTAAAGCTCGATTCCGGCATTCAAGATCGGTATACGCCAGGGCCCATAGTGGCTATTGACGGCCGGCACATCCTGAGAGGCCAGCGAATTGGTCAGGATTCTGATTTTTACGCCTTTTTCAATCAGATCACGGGCGGCATTCAGCATCTGCTCATTTGGAATTACATACGCATTGAGAATCAACAGCTCATGCTGTGCAGTTTTGCTGAATTCCGGTATGATGGTGGCCATATCCTGGGAAATGCTATCTTTTCCCAGGGTATCGTAAACCACTTCACTGGTGCCGGGAAGAAGGCGTTTGGCGAGGGTCTGGAGAGCAGCGTCCCAGTTCTGCTTCTCAATTGGGAAATATTGCAAACGCTCGGAATTTTTTAAGCGTTCCAGGTCTGCATACACCATTTCTTGCGGTGATTCACCGGGTCGATCGTGACCAAAAGCAGCGGCAGATACAACCAGGGGACTGTTCCAGAAATGATCGAAGAGCTCGGAAGACGCGCGCGCCATCGGACCGACACCCAGAACATCGATATCCAGAAAATTAAAGGTCCGGTTTAATCCAAAATATTCATCTCCAAGATTGCGGCCTCCCAGGATGGCAATGCGGTTGTCGGCCACCATCAATTTATTGTGCATCCGATAATTAAACCGCTCGAGCGTCCGAGTCGTTTTCTGATTTCCACGCGCGGAATATTGTCGCCAGGGATTGAAGAGACGGACTTCGACATTTGGATGGGCATCAATCGCGGCAATGTTTTGATCCTCGGATAGCAGGAGTATATCATCGGCAATCAGCCGCACCCGCACGCCACGCCTGGCCGCATCCATAACGCGTTTAAACACCAGCTCGCCGCTGTCGTCGGCATACCAGAGATAATACTGGATATCCAGAGAATAGCGTGCCTCATCGATCAGCATTAGCCGCTGACGCAAAGATTCAGCATTGTTGTCCAGCAGCAAAAAACCCGATTTTCGGTTGCCGTGCGTTTCGCTGAACGCCGCTTCGAGATCGGCAAAGGGGCCGTCTTTTGCCGGTGCCAGCGCATAGCCGGGTTCAGGCTCCGGCAACTCCTGCGGCGGGGCGGCGCAGGCGCCCACCAGGGCGATCAGCGACAACACGATTACATATTTAATCAGTTTCATTTGACTTAAATTCTCTTTTTAAAGGCTGAGCTATGGATCTGAGCACAAAGGGTTTCGCCAAATAAGCCAGAGACTAACCGGTTCGCCGCAAGACATCTTATCTCTGATCGTCTATGATATTATTCCAGAGGTGGATAGCGTACAACAGCGGCACGTGATCTCTAAACGGCGCCGGGACAAAACCTCCGAAGGATTTATTCGTCTGCGTTGTGGCGTCGCCTTGATCGGAAGTCTGATCCGTCGGCCAGCTCTCAGGGCTTTCGCTGTCAGTTATGCGGTCTTTTATGATTCCGTCACCATCAATGTACTTCAGTTCGCCGACATGAACGTAGACGCCCGGCGGCGGAACCCGGGTCACAATGTCGTCATTGCCCACCCGGGGAGAGCCAAAGGTGTAGACGCCCTGCACACTGCCATAGCGGCTGCCACACAGGGTTGCAAGGGCAGCACCCAGGCTGTGCCCGGTTATCCATATTTTGCATCCCCGGCGATCGAGTTGCGCGATATAAGGCAACAGATCAGGCCACACTTCCGCCAGGGCATCCCTGAATCCGCGATGGACCTTGCCGCCCGAAGGCCAATCCGTCAAACGGATATCCACATCGGCCTTTAAATCGGCCATAACCTTGGTCAAATCAAATTTTCCTTTTTTTTTCCATATCTCGCTGCCCCTGAAGGCGACAATCGCGAAGCGGTCGTTACTGGCCACATAGCACTGCGTGCTTTGTCTGTCAAAAAACCGGACTTGCGGCAAGCCGGCCCGCCGGAATCGGCTACGGACAAAGTCATCATCGGCATACACCAGGGTGGAAATTTCCGCCAGCCACCAGGCATTAATCAGATTAAAGGAAACGGCTTCCGCCTGAAAAGGAAAGCCCCGATGCCCCTTCAGATAATCATAATCCAGGTAGGGCGGTGAAAGATTACTGAGTGTGATGGTGGGAATTTCCTTTTTCATGGGTTGCGGCAAAGCCTGGGACTCAACCTGGGCCCGGACAGCAAAGAGGTTTCCATTCAGGATTAAAATAATGAAGATCACCCTGAGCAAGGTTTGACCGGCTGTTTTCACGCTTGTTTTCTCACTGTTAAATGATGACATCATCTTAATCAACCCGTTGGGAGGGTCAAAATGGGTGCAGCGCCGGCTGGCGTGGGCGCCTGAAGCCGGAACAGTATAATAATGAGGCTCAAAGCCCGTTTGCTGGTGATATCATTGTGGTCAATATAGTACCAGTAGTCATGGAAACGGACAGCTGCAAATGCATTTTCCGGGCGGTCTTTGCTCGACCGCATTTTAAAAGGAATCAGCCCCTTCATCAATTCACCGTTACTGTCTTGCAGCCCGTAATCGACGACCCGGCCCCCTTGAAGGTGTTCGCGAGGCACTTCAACACCCCTCGCCATAAATTCCATCATCGCCATGATAGAACGGGTTTGGATAGACAGTTCATCGTCTTTTAAATTGATGACCCGCTCGGTTATGCGAAAGCGGCTTCGATTTGCTAAACCGATGAGCTGACGCAACTCGTTGAGTTCGGAACGTAAATCTTCGGGAACGTCGTCAACAATTACCAGATAGGTTTCGGATTTTTCATTCGCTTCAACATGAATAACTTCAATTACCTCCCGATCGCTGAGGGTAAAAATCAGCTCAATCATTCTTTCAAAACGTTTCAGTTTCTCGAGCTCGGTTGCAGACCGGGTTTGCGTCTCCCCGTAACCGGTGGCGGGAATCTCTCCAAACGACATATTTTCCAGCGCTCCGATTCGCTGTATGCCGATACGCATGAAGATGTCAATCGGCCAGCCGGACTGAGCGGCGGCGAAGATCAATTCAGAGGGGATTTCCGCAAGCAGATGGGCCGAGAATTCCTGTCCTTCGACGGGAAGGTAGGTAATGGTCGGACGCTCCGAGAATCTGAGGTTCGTATCTCCACTGAGCGCGTCTATGGCGTCGTTGCCGGATTCAAGGACGCCTCCCAGGCCCAGGCTGCGGTCATATTCGTACTGGGTCAGGACTGAACTGACGGTCAAAAAAACCGGCACCTCCAGGTAACGACTGCGAACGATGTTGATCAGCATCTGTTCCCGGGTGGATCGGGCAATGGCGGCGTTGTAATCGAAGCGGTCCGCCGGAACGCGCTTGGCCCCCTGGGCGGCACAGCCCGCTATTAGAAACATCAACGCGACAATCAGAACGCAGCATCCCAGGCCTGTCTTTTTCTCTTTTGGCCCCGTAAACAAACTCTGCATTTGCATAACTTTCCCTCCGGGTGAAAGTAAGACTTTTGGCTCAATGGCGTTAAACCCAAATTGCGACCGACACATACCCTTGATATCAGAAAGCATTATTCATACTTTTGATATAAACGCTCCCAGTCAAAAAACTCGATTTCATTGAGAGCGGTCGGCTCCTCGCTGATGACGAACACCACCCGCAGGCCGTCGGTCCAGTAAGGCGAATCGGTCAGGTTGTAGCGGGGATTGTCAGGTGTGGCCGCAACGACACCCGCCACAAACCCTATTTTGGCCACCTTCTGGGACTCCAGCAAATCCTGGATAAGGTAGTCCCGGGCCTCATCCACATCGGGATCGATTTCATGGGTGGTCAGGATCGGTGACTTGGTGGTCAGCTTCACCCCGATGTCGCGGCTGATCTGACCGACGTACACCGGCATCCCCCTGTAGCGCATGGGGCTTAGCCACAGGCGCAGGTGATTGCGCTCGTCAACCGTTTGGCGCGCTTTTTGAAGCCCGACGTCCTGAGCTCGGCCATAGAGGTACAGCGCGCTCATGGGTGAGTAGCGGTAGCGCCTGCCGAATGGCGGCCGGTGCGCCATGCCACCGAACGAGCGGTATTCTTCGCGCCGGCTCACAATTCAGGAGAGCATTGATTTTGCTTTCATAGGCATCTAGCCTTGCTTTTGGCACCGTAGCCACCTGGTGAGCGATGTCGTATTTGGGAATCGGGGGTTACTTTTCTACTCTTCTTTGTCGGCCAACAGCTCGCGAACACCCATGCCCCAGTGGCCCAGCGCCCGCGATACGTCCCCGAGATTGGCCTTCAGGATTTTTATCCGATCTTTATCAATTATTTTTACAGAACCTGAAAAAGCAGCGGGTGCCCAGGGCACCAGAACGGTCAAGTTGCCGTTGCCGTGATCCTCTATCACGTATACAATCTCCTGCTCTCCGTCCGGGGAAATGAGCACAGCTGCTTTGAAGCCGCCGTCCCGGCATGCTTCGGTAAAACCCGTGGTCAGATTTTTAAGCGCGTTGTAAGCCGGGAGGCGATCCAACACGGTGCGCTCGAACCAGCGTCCCGATCTTCTGGCTATTCTGGCACGCAGCCCAAGCCCGATTACAAATGAAACGCCCAGAATCAGGATTAGACCGACGATGGCCGGAAACTCAACCTGGCCGAAGGTTTCCGCCGGAAATAGGTCGGCGATGGGAGTGGCCAGCGCCACGATCAAACCCAGGGCCTCAGCCAGCAAAAGATACAGAAGCAGTATCGGCAGCAGTATAAAGAGGCCACCCATCGCTGTTGTCTTTAAAAACTCCGTTAATTGTTTCATCAGAAAATCACCTCACTGTTTTCCAAAACGCGCTTAAAAGTGGATTCAAAACCCCAGATCACGTCCAAAGATCCGCCGGAGGCGGATCGATTTGGTTTTAGAGCGGAGCGTACAAATCGCGGCTGGAAAGCCGCTCCCACACCTGATTAACATAATAAGACAGTTTCAGCTATATTCCCAAAATGGCCAGTGGGAGCGGCTTTCCAGCCGCGATTTCCTTTTGGGTTAACAGCAACCCGCAAATCGGGTGGCTTGGATTCCCGGATAGAAGCCGGCAATAAAAGAGCACATCCCTGCTTAAATCGTTGCGGTTGTAATCCGCGTTTGGCGCAACGCGGTATTCGTGCGTTTTGAGCACCCCTATCTGAAAATTAGACGCGAAATCCCGCCGTTCTCTGGCGGGAAGATGGGGTTCTGAAACCACTGCTAGTCTTCGGGCGTTTTAACGTTGCCCTGATACTCCTCAGGCTCCGCAAAATACGTCTCCGGATCCTTCAAGAGAAGCTCCAGGCGATATTTGTAAAAACCGACGCGAGTGCGCTTGTTTTTTTGGGATCCGAAATACTCAAGGGGTTTTTCCTCTAAATCGGCGATTTTATTTTCCAGCATATCTTGCTCAGCTTCGATCCTTTCCTCAGAGATCCCCTGGTCTTCAGCGTCCTCCGATTCCTGGGCTCCAGCCACCGGAACCAGCAGCAGCAGGAACAAGGCGAGAAGGCAAATGACTGCGCTTGAAAAAGAACGCATATTTTTCATCAAATTGACCTCCTTGAGTCCCGATTGATTATAAAACATCCAATTAGATTGTTATGTTTTTTTCACAAATACGCTATCGGTGTAAGCGCCATAGATGATGCAACGGGTAATCACCCCGCCATAAGGCTAGCATGCTGCCCAGATCAGACACCAAAGGTCTTGCGGGTCGTTCGGTAAAGACCGGTTTTCACTTCTAATCAGATCTACTGCCGGGCGGCCGGATTCTCAAGCTGTTTGACGACACCATCGATTCCCAGCGTGGTGCCGCCCTGCGGCGGGAACTCCTTGAAGGTCTCCAACCACTGCCTGGTGAAAACCTGGGCGGGGACGAAGAGCCACATGTTCTCTGCCATCCAGCGCAGGTACATCTCCGACTCGTGCCAGGCCCTTTCAAAGGGGTCGGCCCTTAAGTTGATGACCTTGGGCCATGCCGTCTGGACACGAACGGCGGAGGCGATGTTCCCTTCGAGAATGGCAAAGTGGAGTTTCCAGTTGTTGTAGCGGATGGCATTGAGGTTGCCGACCTGGTCAAAATACATGATCTCCTTGCGGGGTGAATTTTCGACCTCGCCCTTGAACCAGGGCAGTAGATTGTAGCCGTCGAGATGGACCTTGTATTTCTTGCCGTCAATGCTAAGCCCTTTTTTGAGCTTTTCCTTGATATCCGGCTCTCCGACAGCCGCCAGCAGGGTGGGGATCATATCCTCGTGTGAGGCGATGCCGTTGAGCTTGGTTCCCGGCTTGATGACACCGGGCCACTTGATGAAAGCGGGTACGCGAAATCCGCCCTCCCAGGTTGTGCCCTTCTCACCGTGAAAGGGAATGGTGCCGCCGTCGGGCCAGGTGAAGGTTTCAGCACCGTTGTCAGTGGAATAAAAGACAATGGTATTGTCATCGATGCCGAGTTCCTTGAGCTTGGCGAGGATACGGCCGACGTCGTCATCGTGCTCGAGCATGCCGTCGGCATAGAGGCCAATGCCGCTCTTGCCTTGCCATTCCTTCGTGAGGTGGGTCCAGACGTGCATGCGCGTCGTGGTCACCCAGGTGAAGAATGGTTTTTTGGCTTTGTGGGCCCGCTCTATGAAGTCGATGGCCGCGTCGGTGAACTCGTCGTCCGCCGTCTCCATGCGCTTGCGCGTCATGGGCCCGGTGTCCTCGATTTTCTGGCCGCCCTTGCCGTCAGCCCAGCTGTGGATCACGCCGCGCGGGCCGAACTGCTTACGGAACTCGGGATCCTTCGGGTAGTAGTAGCCCTCCGGCTCCTCCTCGGCATTGAGATGATACAGGTTGCCGAAAAATTCATCAAATCCGTGGACCGTCGGCAGGTGCTGGTCCTGATCGCCCAGGTGATTCTTGCCGAACTGCCCGCTGGTGTAGCCGTGGGGCTTTAAGAGCGTGGCGAGCGTCACCATGTCGCCGCCGATCCCCTGTTCCGATCCCGGCATCCCGATGGTAAGCAGTCCCGTGCGGAAGGGATGTTGCCCGAGGATGAAGGCCGCCCTGCCGGCGGTGCAACTCTGCTGGGCATACCAGTCGGTGAACAGCGCGCCCTGACTCGCCACCGAGTCGAGGTTGGGCGTCTGGTAGCCCATCATGCCCTGGTTGTAAGCGCTGATGTTCCAGTAGCCGACGTCATCACCCCAGATGACGAGTATGTTGGGCTTATCTGCTGCCTGGACGGCCGGAACGGACAAGCCAACGGCCAGCAGCAGGATCACTAGACAAGCAAACACTTTCGGCTTCATTTTTCCGATCCTCCTTTCTATTTACTGCAATTGAGCGCTAAACGAGGCGTCGAGAAGACCCTATATTACATCTCCGTCATTCCTGCGCAGGCGAAAATCCGGCAGTCGCTTTCAGGCGGCACCGGATTTCCTGCATGCCCGCTGCCGGATCGACTCCGGCACAGGCTTTGCGGGCATGCCGGGAAAAATCACCGGTCACTCAGTTAGTTGCCAGTTTTTAGGATGCCATCAATATGGCGTTATTTTGACATGTCGAGTTTGTTGAATTTGGCCCCCTTCATGGACACATCGACCATGAGTCCTTTGACATCAAGAACAAACGCGACAATGGGATTATTTGCCATGGCCGTGATGGCACCGCCGCTTTCACCATGTGAGATCAAGGTAATGCCGCCGTCGACGCCGGCTTCCCAGCCCTTGCTGTTGCGGAATTCTTTCAGGGCCTCGCTGGACATGAAAGCGATGATGATGTCCTTGGACTGCCCGCCGAACTGGAAGCCAACGGAGCCAGAGCCCATACTGTAATATTCCACTGTTTTGCCGCCGATTCGCATGGCCCCCTGTCCGTATTCAGCCCCTACGATAAAGGCGCCTTTTGCGACATTCGGTAAAATCAGCATGCCTTTCGACTTGGCGACGACCTCTTTGCCGTCCTTGACCAGTTTGTAAAACCGAGCCATCGCCGCATCGGCGCTGGCATCGATTTCCTTGGCGGTTTTGCCGAAAGCGGCTCCCGCGAATAAAAACCCGCCTAAAATTAAGATGCCGGCAACGATAGCTAAGATTTTGGTGGATTTGTCTGTTGTGTTCATGATTTTATTCTCCTTTTTGTGGTGACTCGGTTAATGCCGGAATCATTCATGCCTGTCGATGAATAATTAGATCGTATCAACCATGTGTAAGCATTGATTTTCAGATTGCACGGACTTTGTCGATCAGCAACAGACCGGTCAGATGCGCTGATGATTCGTGGCCGCTTCTGTGACTCCCAAATTGATATTAGCTTTCTCGATGCTCACCATAAATCAATGTCGATAGAAAATCAGCCTCATCGGAATCCAGGCAGAGCAGACTCATAAAATTAAGCGCATAAAGGTCGGGCACCATAAGCCTGCAGGTTTTCGGAAAAAAATTACCCTGCGATCTAACGGCTGTTCCGGCCCGTCCCGGGTGAATTGATGCCATGCCAGCCGCTCGATCAGGTGGCTGATTAAACCCCACACCATCGACAACATAAAAAATAGCATGTTGATCGAGGATGAATGTCAGCTTTCTGATAACCTCTGCGGAGGCCGGGGTCATGATGTTACCGATTTCGATGCAGCCGTTGTCCATGACCACGATACCTCCTGACAATTACGTGCCGCCTTCTTACTATCCGAACATAAATTTGTGCAGCAAATTTATTTGGGGAACAAAAACTGGATGGTAAACCCCCACTGCCAATCCGGGGCACCATCGGGTTTTTCGACATTGTAGTAGGCTTCGGTTCTGGCATTCATGGCCTGATCGCCGATTTTAAACAGCTTGCCGACCCCGCCTCCCAGCGGAACCGTCCAGGTGTTGCTGGAACTGGCTTCCCAGTTGGCGGTAATGATGATGTCCGAAATTAAATACCAGCCCTCAGAAAGGTTATAGTTCACAAAAGGTTCAAATAAGGTTTGGTTGACATCATCACGATCCGAATCGCCGGCAAATGACCACAACTGCCGAACGAGCCCCCCGATGGTTCCCCATTTGGGCTGAAAGAGGATCACGCCGGTGGGTCCGGTGCTCCATTTTTCGCTGCCGAGCTCTTTGTCGGAAGCGCTGGGCATGGTGATGGACGGGCCGATGCCCCAGATGGCGCCCTTCGGCTTGGCAGGGGATACGAACAGCGAATAATTGATGTCCCCGAGACCGGTCGCGCCATTACCGCTAGCCGGTGACGGGATCGATGGCAGTCCGGTTATTTCGCCGTCGGTGTCGATCAGGGGAACGATGAGACGATTAATCAGGTTCCAATCCCCAACCGTAAATGGGATGACCGGCTGGATACTCAAAAAAGACGCCTCGCCGTTGGACGCACCGTAATCGAAAGTAAACTTGAACGGCAGGCTGATCAGCGCACCCACCGGATTTTGAACGGCGGCACGCAGGTCCCCGCCGCCCTGAGCCTGTTCGGCGGGCTGCTTGGCGCCATCCTGGGCCATGGCCGGGGCGCCGCAAAATACCATCAGCGTTATGATTGCTATGAGTGCGTAGCGCATATAACCTCCTTTAATTATTGCCTAAATACAGTTAAAATACAGAGAAATTTCCCCTTCAAGCTCCTTGATCAGGGTATGATACTCAATGACCCTGGTTTCGGCTTCGGGCGCAGTGGATCCGGCCCAATACCGCAATGCCGTGACACAGATATCGTAGTCTTCGGACAACGCCAGGAACTCGGAATTTTCCGCTATGAGTCTGTTAATTTGATGCTTTTTGTCCGGAAACCGCTCTTGGATGTAATGCGACCTGTTTTCCACGGCTTATTCAACCTCTCCGGGTGTTGGAATTGGGATCTATAGTTGATTATGGGACGGATTTTTGGTAATTGGATGATGCATAGGATGTTTATCGATCATAGTTGAAGTACGTTACTGTTACGTACAGGTAGCAACCGGAAATATATGAGAGCTGATCATTTACCTGAACCCGATGCCATCCGCAGCCAGCTGGACCGCATCCTCCGGAGTGTCGGTTTTAGAGCATCGGACAAGCAGCGATCCTTTCTGAGCTTCGTAGTAGATGAAGCCCTGGCAGGCCGATCCTCACAGCTCAAGGGATACACCATCGCCGTGTCTGTATATGGCCGATCGGAGCAATTTGATCCCCAGCTGGACCCCATCGTGCGTGTGGAGGCCGGCAGGCTGCGCCGGGCCCTGGATCATTATTACCTGACCGCGGGCAGCAGAGATCCCATTCGCATGGCCATTCCCAAGGGCAGCTACGTACCGACCTTCAGCACCGTCAAGGAAGCTTCAACCGCAAACGAAGCCCCCGCCTCCGAACCCGATTACAGCGCACCGGCAACGGAACCCTCCATTGCAGTCCTGCCGTTGACCAACCTGACCGGCGACGGTGAGCAGGACTACTTTGTCGACGGCCTGACCGAAGAATTGACCGCTGAAATTTCCCGTTACCAGGACTTTCGGGTTATTGCGTCCCAGTCGGCCATGTCGCTTAAGGGTAAAAAAATAGATCCCAGGGAGCTCGGCCGGGACCTCGGCGTGAAGTTTCTGTTGAAGGGCAGCGTCCGCAATGATCCGAAAACCGTCAAGGTGACGATTCAACTGCTCGATACGTTGACCGCCGAGCAGATCTGGGGGGAGAGCTATAGGCGCAATCAGACCGCAGCTGACTTGATCGCCGTGCAGGAGGAGATTGCCAGCGAGGTTATCGGCATCGTTTCCGATCACTATGGTTTGGTAAAACGCAAGCTGTCTAAAGAATCCCGCAAGAAAGCACCTGCGGACATGAAAGCCTATGACGCCATTTTGCGCTTCTATCAATACGAAACGGAATTAACCCCGGCGGCATTTAAAAAAGCCCTCACCGCGCTAGAACATGCCACCGAGATCGACCCAGGATATGGGCTGGCCTGGTCCATGCTCGGCCATCTGCATGCCGACAACTATGCGCTGGGGTTTTGTGAAATAGAGGATCCCCTGGAAAAAGCCCTGATACTTGCCCAGAAGGGCGTGGCCCTGGCACCAAACAGCCAGTTTGCGCAGGATGCCCTCACCCTTGTCTATTTTCACCGGGGCGAAAAAGAATCATTCCTGCAGCATGCCGAAGAAACTATTGCCCTCAATCCCAACTCGCCTTACGTTGTCGGTGTTGCCGGCTGGCATATGGTTCTTTACGGGGAATGGGACCGCGGACTGGCCCTGTTGGAAAAAGGCATCAAGCTCAACCCCTATCACCCCACCTGGTTCCATCTGGCATTTTTCATGTACCATTACCACCGCGGTGAGTATGAGAAGGCCTATGCCGAAGCCTTGAAGTTCAACTTTCCGAACTTGTACCTGGATCCGTTGATGCGCGCGGTCACCCTCAGGCCGCTGGGAAAAGAAGATGAAGCCAGAACCGCTGTTAAACAGTTGCTCGAGCTGGTGCCGGATTTCGCAACACGCGGGCAGTGGCTGGTCAGCCGCTATGTGAAGGTCGATGACCTGGTCGACCGAATCTTGGCGGATCTGGAAAAAGCGGGGTTGTCAGATATTGAGTGATCTCGACGGAACTGCGGTAATAACGTTACGCAGAGAAGGGGTTCCCGGCATAGCTGGATGACCCATCGATCTATATGATTAGAGGCGGGCTTTATCCCTGCCCGTGAACCATTGCGATGACTGTTTCGGGCGGGGATAAACCCCGCCCCTACATAGATCTTCCTGTTTCATTTATCGTTAAGAACTGCGACGCAATCCGGCCCTACTGAGGCAGGGCCGCACCGAACACCACAAAGGCCACCTGGTCGCCGGAAGCCGTCAGCACCACCTGGCCGCTTTCAGCCGATATGGCCATGGTCCATCCCAGGCCGTCGCGCATCTTTTCATAGCCGTCTTCGGCTCCCTGCAAAATGAGCTTGCCGTCGACAATCTCGGTGCGCTCGATAGCCGAGGGCGGGAAATTATCCGCAGCCCGGCCAGGCAGGATGGCCTTTTTGGCAAAATCGATTCTGAGAAACTGCGGCAATTGAACGCTTGCCGGGGTTACCTCACGGCAGCCATCTGCAGGCGTGCATTCCATGACCCGATTGACGGCTATCAGCAAGGGCCGGGTTCCATCGAAATCTCCGGCACCAGCTGTTGAAGCAGACATTACAAGACCCAGTGTTAAATAAACGATCCGGATATATGTTTTCATCGTATCCTCCGATTCGAAAAACCGATTTTTATTTTACCGTGTAGCCCCGTCCTTCGAGACAGGCGGAGTAGGCGCGATCATATGCATTGCGCTGCTGGGCATACTGGTTCACCTGTTCCTGCTCCCACTGCTTGCGCTGCTGTTCGGCCTTTTGGTTCTGGCTGGAACTGCGCATGGCACCGATGGCGCCACCGGAAAGGGCGCCGATGGCCGCACCTCTCCCAACTTTTTTACCACCGCCGGCGATGCCCCCGACAATCGCACCACCGGCAGCGCCCAGGGCACCACCAACGACCGCGGCGCCGCCCACGCTCTTTTTCTCCTGGGACGGCGGCGCCGAGGAGGCTTTGGGTATCTGCATGGGATCAAAGCCGGTCTGCCCCTTGGCCCAGGAGTAGCACTCGTATTTGTCCTTTTCCATCTGGTCGTTGCTCTGACCCTTGGCCGGATAGATCATCAGGTCCTGGGCCAGTGCAGCTGTCGTCATAAAACACGATAAAACCATCAGCACCAGTGATGTTGCTTTAATTTTCATGTCTGTACTCCTTGCAATCAGTTTGCCCAACAGCTTTTTCAATAATGCTAAAAGCCCTCTCCCTTGATGGCTTCCGGCTCGTAGAGCCTACAGCTCAGAGAGGGGAGGGTTTGGGTGGGGGTGATCACCCTCCCCTTAGTCCCCTCCCGTCAAGGGAGGGGATACGAGAGGTGAGCATATTAAGCTAACAGATACATCCAGGATACAAAACCCGAATGGTTTGTAATAAATTTTATCAACCATGCCTTTAACGTATCTTCTAAATCGAGTTGAAAAGAATTTCAATAAATTTTAAAATAAATCTTGCCTTCTTGACTGTACAACAATAGTAAGCGATATTGAGTTCATACCGTATGGCAAAGGAAAAACCTATGACAGACCCGAATAAAAATAGTGAAAAGGCGGCAGAGTCATCCGCCTCGACCAATTTTATCAGATACATCATCGACGCCGACCTGAAGGCCGGCAAAAACGACGGCCGGGTCCACACCCGCTTTCCGCCGGAGCCCAACGGCTACCTGCACATCGGCCATGCCAAGTCCATCTGCCTGAATTTCGGCCTCGCCAGGGACTACAACGGGTTGTGCAATCTACGCTTTGACGATACCGATCCGAGCAAGGAATCCATTGAATATGTCGATTCGATCAAGGCGGATGTTCGCTGGTTGGGATTCGACTGGCAGGATCGGGAGTATTATGCATCCGATTACTTCGAGCAGCTGTTTGAGTACGCCGTCCAGCTGATAAAGGCCGGCAAGGCTTACGTGGACAGCTTAAGCGCGGACGAAATTCGGGAGTATCGCGGAACCCTGACGACCCCCGGTAAAAACAGCCCTTACCGGGAGCGCTCCATCGAGGAAAACCTGGATCTTTTCGAACGCATGCGCGCCGGTGAATTCAAGGACGGCGAGCACGTGCTGCGGGCCAAAATCGACATGGCGTCCCCCAACATTATCATGCGCGACCCGACCCTCTATCGCATCAAACACGTCGCTCACTACCGTACCGGCAAGATGTGGTGCATTTATCCCATGTACGATTTCACCCATTGCCTGTCGGACTCCATCGAGGGCATCACCCACTCCAACTGCACCCTGGAATTCGAGCCCAACCGCGAGCTGTACGACTGGGTGCTCGACAACCTGGACGTCTTCCATCCCCAGCAGATCGAGTTTGCCCGCCTGAATTTGAGCTTCACCGTCTTGAGCAAACGCAAGCTGATTCGGCTGGTCGAGGAGGGTCATGTGGAGAGCTGGGACGACCCCCGCATGCCGACCATTTCCGGTTTGCGCCGGCGAGGGTATACCCCGGCGTCCATCCGCAACTTTTGCGATCGCATCGGGGTGGCCAAGGCCGACAGCATGGTCGACATGGCGCTGCTGGAATACTGCGTGCGGGAGGATCTGAACAAAACCGCTCCGCGCTTCATGGGTGTGCTGCGTCCGTTAAAGGTGGTCATCGACAATTATCCCGCAGACCGGGAAGAGGAGCTGGAAGCCATCAACAATCCGGAAGACCCGTCGGCAGGCACCCGCATGGTGCCTTTTAGCCGTGAGCTTTACATCGAACGCGACGATTTCATGGAAGACCCGCCCAAAAAGTTCTTTCGTCTGGCCCCCGGACGCGAGGTGCGCCTGCGCTATGCTTATTTCATCACCTGCGTGGATGTGGTCAAAGACCCGGCCTCGGGCGAAATTACCGAGCTTCACTGCACCTACGATCCGGCCACCCGCGGCGGCGATGCGCCTGACGGCCGCAGGGTCAAAGGCACCCTTCACTGGGTATCGGCCAAACATGCCGTCAATGCCCGGGTGCGCTTATACAATGCCCTTTTCACCAAAGAAAACCCCAACGAGGTCGAGGAAGGCAAGGATTTTACGGCCTACCTGAACCCCGACTCCGTGGAAGTTTTAAACAACTGCAAGCTCGAGCCGGCCCTGGCCGCCCTGGCCCCGGGCGGCAGCTGCCAGTTCGAAAGGCTGGGATATTTCTGCATGGACGCCAAAAAGGCTTCACCCGAATCACCGCTATTCAGCCGCACGGTGACACTGCGGGATACGTGGGCGAAGATTCTCAAAGCACAAAAGAAGAATAACAGATAAATGCACGTCGAGACATCGGTAGAAAGCCACATTTAGGCCGGCTCATCAAAGAAAAAGGGTTTTGACGGCCACAATGAAAAATACAGAAGGAAACAGCAGACGCATCCAGCGGTCTATCCTCCTGGCCTGCGAAAGCCTGTCACCCTTGGCGAATGCAGATGTAACAATCACCTCGATCAGGCTGGCATAAACCAGTATGGTGGAAATTAATATGAAATAGTCGAGGCGGGTCAGATAAGAAATCTTCGGCAGGTCAACATCAATCGCAAATCGATAGGCAATCAGCGTGAGCATGGTGGTAATGGCGACACTGATCTGGGTTCCCGAGTCCATGGGGTCGATCCAGAACACAACCCATGACATGGCCACGATCAGAATAAGCGGGATAATCACCTTGATGATGAAATAACCGTCTTCTCGCGCGGCTTCGAAGGAGAAGGTAAATCCGGGGATTGCGTTCATTGTGGGAGTAGGTTCATAGGCCTGAGGCTCGGCCTTCCACCTCAAAACCTTCCAGTCGGCCACGGACAGGTCCTGAGAAATTCCGCTCTCTTCCTTTGTATCTTGCACCAGTTCAACTTCGGTCCGGCTGGAATTGATCGCGGCTAACTGGATAGAAAAGACCTGCCGGTCAAAAGGAAAATCGTGCAATTTCAATGGTTGGGAAAAAGAGCCCCACGCCCTTTGGCGGTAAAGGACTTCGCCGTCGGGATCTATCTTAACAATATCCGGGAATGTCAGCCATAATTTCTGCTGGTTGATGACCTGAATCTCAGGGTTCCAGATCTCAGCCAGAGGACGGACGATCGATTGTAATCCCTTATGGGCCAACCGCTGGTCCCTCCATCGATACTGAATGTATACATTGGCGTCGAAATTCTGGCTTGCGCTATTGATCTCGTCCACGTCGATAACAAAAATGGTAACATGGACCTTTACGGGGCTGCTGGCGGGTCGACGAATCTCGGCCGATTCAGAGGGTACCGCCCCAAAGGCAAGAAGCAGCATCGAAAGCCATACCGTAATGAAAAAGGGTCCAAAAAGATTTTTCATCCGCAAACTCCTCTGCTTTCCAATATCATACAATAACATTTTGGGGCCTCCTGCCTCCAACACTTGAATCCATCAAATCTTCAATCTTTGCGTTCCAACGACAATGTTATAATTTATAATTGTTGCCTCTATGCCAACTTCCTGCCTAAATTGAATGCGCTGTCATGATAGTACGCCACTCCCCGGTGCTCGATATCACCGGCATACAAATCGCCCACTGTTCTGGCGTTCAGAGAATCTCTGGCCGTATTCCTGATCAGTTTGGTCGCATCGTCACAGAACTTTCTAAATAACGGCGGAACGATTCCGGAGGTTACAATGATTATGGCCTTCCGGGCCTTGCTTGATCGGGGGATGGGGCATCCATGGATGGACAGAACTTTTCCTTCGGGTTTGGCAAAGGTCCAGCAAATTCTTTCAAGAAAGGTCATCATGACGGCGGTGGCATAACCCATATGTACCGGTGTGCCGAAAATAAGGGCATCGGATTGAAGCACATCTTCCCTGATAGCGCCCATACCATCTTCTATGACACAGTCTGCTACAGGATCTTTGGTTTGGCTGTCCCGGCAGGCCAGACAATTTCGGCAATATTGGATGTCGTGATCGATCAAGAACAGCTTTTTGACATCACAGTCCCGGGATCCGGATTGGACTCCCTCGATCGCCTTGTCGACCAGTGTATCGGTTGCTTTGCCTTTGCGGGCACTGCCCACGATCGCTAAAAGGTTCATGCTGCTGGTAGTTCCTTATGTCTAAATGGCTAACCTTTGGATTACTTTAAGTTTTATGCCAGGGCTTTTAGCGGCTTTCGGTTCGAGGTTTGAGGCCTGAACATTCTGTTTTTCAGCCTCCAGCCTCTAACCTCATACCTCAAACAAACGAAGATTCGCGCTTCCGTCATCAATCAGATAGGGGCAAATTTAGAAAGCCCAGCCAAAATTGACCTCAATGGCTCCGATGGTCACGCCGGTATCGCCTTCTCTGGATTTGTGAAAAGGCGATGAAATGTGGTCTATCCGGTAGCCGGCCCTGACCGCCAGCCATGGATACACCCGCTTGCCGGCACAAAGGCTGATATTCGCCCAGGTATAGTTGTCATCGAGATCCGGCCCGACCGTCGTCCAGGTGGACTTGCCATAAAAGGACCACACTTGAAAACGGTCCGGTTTGTACCAATCAGCCGCGTTCGAATCCGGGGTGTAACCAATAAAAAGCGTCCCCACTGATGCAACCCCTATCAGGATTCGAACTAGAAACTGCTTCATTTTTAGCCTGCCCTTCAATTGGTTTTACAATGCCTCAGGCTCTGTGCCGCGGTGATTTACAACCGCTGATTGTTCAGATTCATGCCGGGAATGATATCCGATCAGCGCCAGGTTGGTAAAAATTCCAACCCCTTCGATATCGTAGCGTCTTTCCAGGTTCTGATCCATTGAGAAAGTCTTGTGATTTGGCGAAATAGAAAAATAGATAAATCGTCAAATAATTGATGTTCAGTAAAATAGAGAATCAGAAGATTGGAAAAATAGTAAAAAGATGATTTCATCCTAATACGATTCAACTATTTGACTATTCGGCTATTAAACTAATCAACTATTTCTCTATTTGACTAATTTATCAGCTTCAGCGCTGCCCGGGCGCCGGAAGGGGCGTTGGTCTCCGGCGGCTGCATCGATACGGGCGCCGCATCCAATACGTTAAACTTTTTTGGATCGACGAAAATATAGGCGACCTTTCCTTTTGGCGGATCTATACAGGGGCCGTTGTAGTCCATGACGGCTTCGCATGCCGCCGTCATTTCTTTGCGGACATCGGCCATTTCTGCATATTCCGCTCTTCGGCTGAAATCGCCCAACAGGACCGCCGGGTCTTCCAGAGGACTTAGCAGCGGCATGGTTTCTTCAACTTGGCCTGTATAGTTCTCGGGGGCAAAATCCACATTTATCACCCTTAAGTTCTTTTGGCCGATATCCAGGGTGCACATGAGAGCGATCCGGTCCCCATGCCGGCCGCCCAAATTTATTATTTTGGTCCTGGCATTGACAATTGTGTATTTGGATAAAACGGCCAGACCCCACCAATTCTCCCTTGCATGGACCGCATAAACATAGTTCAGGTTTAATTTCTCAGCGATAAATTTTGCCTGGTGCAGACCACGAACGCCCTGCAATCCAGTGATATCCGGATCCGTAAAATCAATGACAGCGGCGATCTTCGTCAAGCTCTCCCTGGTTTCCTCGAAGATGTCAGGATTCGCGACGGGATTCAGCATCCCGCCGGCGGCCCGTATGTTGAACGTCATGAATTTAAAATTAGCGCTTTCAGCTTTCCCGGCAACCGCATCAACTGTTCGGATGTTCTGAACATTGCCGCACCCCAGGAGTAATGCCAGCATAAAGATAGGGATCCATTTGTTCATAGCAGAAATCCTTGGGGTCCCGGCATAGCAATTCGCAAAGAAAAGCTTTTTATACTAAGAGGTTGATCCAGACTGGTACCAGTTATACACTTCCCGAATACCGTCTCGAAGGGCTATTCTGGGCTGCCAGCCCAGCTTGGTCAGTCGGGAAACGTCCAAAAGTTTCTGGGGGGTACCGTCCGGTTTGGCGGTATCCCAGATGATAGTGCCCCTGAAACCCACCACGTCGGATACCATCTCGGCCAGTTCGCGTATATTCTGGTCCCGGCCCCAGCCAATATTGATGATATCCGATTGATCGTAGTGATTCATCAAAAACACGCCGGCATCCGCCAGGTCATCGACATGCAGCAATTCACGCCGCGGGGCACCCGTGCCCCAGATAATCACGGAAGGTTGACGACCTGAGCGTTCACGGGGTTGGCCGGTGGAGGGATCGAGACCGATGGCGCTCTTGACATCGCCCGGGATGGATCCCCTGACAGCCTCATCTTTTTTAATGGCTTGCCAGTTGCCGGCCGCGGCCAGTTTGGCCAGGTGGAATTTTCGGATCAGGGCCGGCAGCACATGGGAGGTTTCCAGATCGAAGTTGTCGTTCGGCCCGTAAAGGTTGTTGGGCATTATACTAATATAACGTGTATGGTACTGCCGGTTGTAAGCCTGGCACATTTTTATGCCGGCTATCTTGGCCACGGCATAGGGCTCATTGGTGGGTTCAAGATAATCTGACAGCAGGAATTCTTCTTTGATGGGTTGCGGGCAATGTTTGGGATAGATGCAGGAGCTGCCCAGAAAAAGCAGTTTCTTGACATTATTTATATAGGCGGCCTGGATGATATTGGCCTGAATGGCCAGGTTTTCGTAAATGAATTCGGCCGGGTAGGTGTTGTTGCCCCAGATTCCGCCGACCCTGGCGGCCGCCAGGATGACATATTCCGGCTGTTCGGTTTTAAAAAAGGCTTCGACCTGTTCCTGCCGCAGCAAATCCAGCTCGCCATGGGGTCTTGTAATAAGACGGGTGTAGCCTTCGGCCTCGAGCTTCCGAACAAAAGCCGAACCAACCAATCCCCGGTGCCCGGCCACGTAAATTCTGGATGTCTTTTCCATATTAAATACCTAAAAATTGGCCACTTAGATACACAAACATTTGAACTTCGCCCAGTCGCTTTTAGCGGCGTTAGGTTGGAGGTTAGAGGTTTGAGGCCTGAACATTCTGATTTCAGCCTCCAACCTCTAACCTCATACCTCCAACCGCTGAAAGCGAGACGCCACAAACCATGGATTTAGTAAATTCTCCTTGTTGTATAAAAGTGGTTGTTCTGTCTCATATTGCAAAACCTTACCGCCGGCATTTTCAACGATGGCCTGGCCGGCGGCGGTATCCCATTCCATGGTCGGCCCGGTCCGGGGATAGATATCCGCCCGGCCTTCGGCCACCAGGCACAGCTTAAGAGAACTGCCGGCGGAAATGAACTCGACCTGGCCGTACTGCCTGCGTTTTTCCTCCACAAAGGCTTCGAGCTCGGGTGTTGCATGCGAACGGCTGCCGGCGATGGTATAGGGTTGATCGGTTGATTGGTTGACAGGCAAATGGCTTGAAAGACTGATAAGTTCCGACACGGTGTCGGCTGCTTCACTGCTTGACCTATTTTCGGATCGGCCATGGTCCCTTAATTTAGTGCTTAGCCAGTCCCCTATTTGGCTCACATCTGCTTTGTAGGAACCCAGTTTGCTGGATGCAAAATACAGTCGGTTCCGGTCAGGCACAAGGACGACGCCGGCCACCGGTTTGCTTTTGGAAATCAAGGCAATGTTGACGGTAAATTCACCATTTTTTTTGATGAATTCCTTGGTCCCGTCCAGAGGGTCAACCAGCCAAAAAGTGTCCCAGCTTTTTCTTTCATCGTAGGGTATGTCCCTGCCCTCCTCGCTCAAAACCGGCATCCCGAATTTTGTTAGACGTCCCAGGATGACTTCGTGAGCACGCCGGTCGGCCAGGGTCAGCGGAGAGCTGTCGGCCTTTTGCGCTACCTCTAAATCCGCTGAATGATACACCTGTAAAATGGCTCTCCCCGCCTCTAGGGCGGCATGGATGGACGCCAGTATGTAATGCACGGACCCCCCCAATTCATTGGTTGCTTTCGTCATAAGACCCAATAGGTTGATACAATATTTAAAATTAGCATACATGCCGGTAGAAATAAATCCTTTATCCGTTGAAACCGCCAACTTCCGTGCATGCCTGCGTTCGCTGGGAATTCACCCCTAAAAACCGCGCCATGGGCAAAATCGACTGACGTCAGACAAATTCCACTGAAACGGTCGACAGCCTTCCGTTATAATATAACTATATGTTATTATTTAATATAATTTTTCTTGAAGATATTAAATTAATATGAGAAACTGATTCGTCTATTACTGATTTTATTGGCGGGTCGGTTCGTCCGGCTGTAAATGCAAGTCAGAGAATCCGGATTAAAGAGCGCATCTCGTCAAAATTAATTCGGGTTTAAATCGAAAATTACCGGCTCCAGGTTGTTTCGTTAGAAGGTACGAGACGCCTGGAGCAAGTGCAGGAGGAGAACAGTAGGGGGAATTTCGATTCTGATTAAATCGGCCTGCGTTGGGCCGAGAGGGATTTGCATTGAGGGCTGAACGGGGGCAGCACCGGAGACCGGCCATACGGGCATTAAATGTTTGGGGTTGGGAGGCGTTTTGCACTTGCTATAATTCGGAACGGAAGCTGCTTATTGGATACGGGAACAGATGAAGATCTCACCGCTGAACCTCCCGACCCCAATAAAACTTTCCCCAAAAGGGCAGGACTAAAACGGTACCTGCCCTTTTCTTATGTCCACCGGGCACATCAGGCCGAGATCCGATCGACACCCGTCTTCGTCCCGCCATAGCGGGACTTCGCCGCGGCAATCAGCAGCCGACCCCGCGCTCTCCGGTCTATCATCTGACCTCTGTCATCTGTAATCACATCACGATCCCCACATACCCCACAAAACTGTCACCCGGTGATTTGTCATAACTGGTGGCATAAACAAGCTCATTGGCGGAATCGGCGCCGAGGTTTTTGGCAGTTTCGATGGCAGTGGCGGCGGCCCCGGCGCAGCACGCGTTTTGGTTCGCACGCGCTTCGGCAATGACCTTTGCGGCATCCAATTCCAGCATGGCATTGATGACGCGCCGATCGTTTTCGTTGCGCACCCAGTCCACGGCCTGCTTTCCGGAGCCTTTGGACACGAAACCGTAATTGCTGCCGTAGTGGGTAAGGTCGGTGGAACCGATGACTTTGATTGTCAGACCCAATTGAAGGGAAAGGGCCGCCACCGCACGGCCGATGTCCAGCGAGCTGTTGTTGGGCGGCACTCCCATAGCCAAAATCTTGGCATCTTCAAAAAAGAATTTGATAAACGGCAGCTGCAGTTCGATGGTGTTGTCCCGATTGAAACTGTGGGGGGTTTCAATTTTAAAGGCAAATTTACCGGCAAGCTCGGCCGCCAGCCGCTCGTCGACCATGATGTCACCAAAAGGGGTTTCCCAGGCCCCTTCGGCCATCATGTAGCAGGCCGAGTCAGGATGAAGGTGCATGCCATACACCACGACGACATCCGGCGGCGGACCTGCTTTCAGGCAATGAATCACATTGCAGGCGATGCTTCCCGAAAAATACCAGCCGGCATGGGGTACGATGCCGGCCACCAGTTTTCTGTCCGGCGGTGTGAGGCTCTGCCCCTCTTCGAGAAAACCCTTTATCTCCAGCTCGCAATCGGATGCTTTGGCCGGATACCAGCTGCCGGCAAAGACCGACCGTCTGACTTCTGCTGATTGCATGGTTCACCTCGCTTCATGTTAGTTAAATGTCGATTAGAAAATTAGTTAAATCAGGGGTCGGGGCGTTTTTCTTTCAAACCCTTTCTAAAAGCGAAATGAATGATCGTTTGCAAAATCCGCGCACTGTCTGAATGGATTAGGGAT
>WOR8_10004902_pt1 | contig 22534 bp, 18 predicted proteins | sample DeeMarSeWOR38_10_FD_19890 | JGI IMG/M metagenome (IMG submission 19890) | reverse complement strand
GAAAGCATCCCATCGATTGCCATCCGTCTCGAAGAAGTCGGTCTTATTCGCAACGAAGCCGCCTTCCGTGCCTATCTCATCTACACTGGCCTCGATACCAGCATCCAGGCTGGTGAGCACCTGCTCAGCCCGGCCCTATCGATTGTAGGCATCGCCCGCGAGCTGCAAGATGCTACGCCCGAACAAATTACTTTTGTGATCCTGGCAGGCTGGCGAGTAGAAGAAATTGCTGCTTCCCTCTCAACTTCGGGACTGGACATCACACCTGATGATTTTCTCGATGCGGCACGCTCCGCGCCTCCCGGTTTTAACTTTTTGCCTGCCTCCGTTTCAACGGAAGGCTTCCTCTATCCAGACACGTACATCCTTCCCCGTGAAACAACGACCACTGCTCTACTACAGGAATTCTTGCGCAATTTCTCATTGCACCTGACTATTGATTTGCAAGAAGGGTTCTCCCGTCAGAGCCTGGACACATACCAGGCCGTGACGCTAGCCTCCATCGTTCAGCGAGAAGCAGTCGTCACTGACGAACAGGCTCAGATCGCCTCGGTCTTCTATAATCGGCTGCGTGCAGGCATGAAACTAGACACAGACCCGACTGTGCAATATGCGCTCGGCTACAATATGGCACAAGACACGTGGTGGACCAACCCTTTAAGTGTGACAGATTTACAAATCGATTCCCCCTACAATACCTACATTTACGATGGGCTGCCTCCCGGCCCGATTGCCAACCCTTCCCTGAGCGCATTACGGGCTGTGGCCTTCCCTGCTGAAACGCCCTACTATTACTTTCGTGCGCGCTGCGACGGCTCTGGGTTGCACACTTTTGCAGTCACGTTCGAAGAACACCTGCAAAACGGGTGCCAATAAAAAAAATCGGACGAGAATTGCACTCGTCCGATTCAGTATCTTGTTATGGCTTGACGATGGGAATGTCATCAAAGTCACCGTTAGCTTGCCCGGTTGCAAATGAAACCCAACATTTACCCCCGGTAGGCATATTGACATACCACCAGGTGTTGTTGAAATTAGGGTTGCGGCCCACAATCTGCAATGTTTGCCCCTTGAAATAAGATGTAACCACATCATATTTTGTCCCCGGCCCATTACGACAATTTGCGTCTTTTATAAAAGTTATAGTCGGGCCACTCATAGTAGCAGTCGGGGTAATTGTCGCTGTGCTGATAGGTGTTTCAGTAGAAACAGATGTATCCGTAGCCAGGGGAAGTGTAGGCATAGGAACTGTTGGAATGGGCAGAGTTGGCGAGACTTGAACCTGCTCATTCGGTATTACCACAACCTGCGTAACAACAACAGGCGTTGGTGTCATCCCTGGCGGTACTGCGCAGGCCAGCATACCTGCCAATAATACGACCATAGAAAGGGTGACATTTCGGTTCATTTGGCATCTCCTCAACCAAATAATACTAATTAAAATGGCTACTGTCCCCTGATTAAATAAAATTTAGTTTTCGTTTACTGTACCAAATTAGCGAGTGCGCAACCTCTTCCGGAGCAGGAATGTGAGCGTAACCATGATCAAACCGATCAGCGCCAAAAGCCCGGCTGCTAGCAGGGTTGGTCGAACAGCGTTGCGAACAATTGCAGCAGTAAGGTCTCTGAATACATCTATGATTTCTAGCGGGAAAGCATCAGGAAAAACAGGTGCAATGAATATTCGGAATGTCAATGCTGCCATTGAACCGCTCATAGCTCCCAAAAACATGCTGATCAGGCCAGCCAGCAGCAACGGGTAACCCCACCAAGTCAGCCAATCATTCAACGAGCGAACGGCAAGCACGGTGATTGCTAGCAAACACAAAAAAGGCAAGAGCGGACTCAGGCGCATGAACAATCTCAGGGCTCTCAAATCCCGCAATGTTTGTATCTGGCTTTCACCAGCGGTGATTAGAGTCACTTGTTCCGGTATCACAGCCAATGAAGCCCTGATATTTGCTTCATAAATCGGGCCCAGATCTATAAAAAGGAAAGATTCAGGCGGGTTGCACAGCACCATATCGTTCTGTCCCATTGCCATGGCCGTCAATTGCTCCACGCTGCAATCTGGTTGAGATTTTATTATCCCATAAATTGCATTGACCCCCACTGGTGATTGCAAATGCGCCTTGAGGTCGGTAAGCGACAAGATTGCATTTTCGCGTTCTCCGTTGAGATAAGCTACGATCTGTGTAACTGCATCCTCTGCCAGGCTTTTTAGCAGTTCCGGGGGGAAAAGCTCAGTAACGAAAATACGCCACTCTTCCACAGAAAGGTTTTTGAAAAGTGAGAGCATATCATTGCGCTCTGATTTCTGCGCAGCACTTGCCAGCGCCTGCGCTGCCAAGTCGGGTAAGCGTTGATAGAAGTTCTCCTCGTCTAACGCCCGAACATAAAGGTTCGCATCAAAGACACTCTGTTCAACACTAAAGAGCGCCAAAGTTAATGCAGTTGCTCCAATGAATAGGATGGCAAAGAAGCCTGCGATGAGTTTTAAAAAATTTTCCATGTAACCTTTTTGCGTATTCTGCTACTGTTCGCTGACGACATCGATGTAATCTTGCGTCATCGTTTCGCCACCGATAGCGCCCAGAAGGGTCAGCAATTCATGCGCCAGTTCCGCCTTGCGTTCAGCATCTTTGCGGCTCCAAGTGCGGCTTTTGATCTCCAGGAATTGCCCCATGTCGGGCTTTTCCATCGTATCCAGATTGACAAAGAATTCAATATCCTGGTATTTGATATGCCAGCGCAAGCGGTCTTTCTGAACGATCTCCTCCTTTTGCGGCTGGAAATATTCCCGATAGAAACGCAGGGTGTGGGTTGCCGGGGCCAGGAAACGGCTGCGCGAGAGTAGCACATCATGATCGAACTTGTCTTCACGTGGGCCGAGCAGGGTCAGCCGCGAGCGCACGTTTTTCACGTTCCCCCTGGCATCGATCAGCTCATCTTCTCGGAAGCGCAAGTGCCCCTGTGCAGGGTCTTCAAATGAGAAGTAATTGTCATATTGCCGATAATGCTTATGCGCAGTAATGATGATTTCAGGCTTCATGATATTGGAAAGAACTGCGGCCTGGTCCTCCACTTTAACCTTAACTTGCAACTCGAACGATTCCTGCTCCATTGAGCCACCCAGCGCGATCAACTTCGACAGAACGGACTGCTCCCGTTCAATCAAGAACGCGTCAATCTGACGGGCGATCTCATTCGCCTTTTCCAATAGGTCAGTTTCATTCAGGGTCAGCAGGTGGTGATCTCGCATCAACCATTTCCCGTTGACCATCACATCGCTTACATCAGTAGACTTACTGGCATATACAAGCTGTGCGTAGACATTGTTCGGGTCACGTTGGAAGCGCGGGGAATTGTGTACGGGGCTCGCATCCACCAGGATCAAGTCGGCACGTTTGCCAGGCTCGAGGGAACCGGTCAGGTGCCCAATGTGCAGCGCTTGCGCGCCGATACGCGTCGCCATGGCTAAAGCCATTGAAGCGGGAACAGCCGTCGGGTCGTTACTGACCGCTTTGGCAACAAAGGAGGCCAGGCGCACTTCTTCGAACATGTCCAGATCGTTGTTGGAGGCCGGGCCGTCTGTCCCGATCCCAACGTTGAGTCCAATTTCCAGCATCTCCGGAACAGGCGCAAATCCGGATGCCAGCTTCAGGTTTGAGGATGGGTTATGTGCCACCCCTGCCCTGGCATGCAAGAGTGTGTGCATTTCACCCAGATCGATGTGGACACAATGCGCGGCAATGACTTTGGCCTCGAACAACCCTTGCTTTTTGACATATGGGATGACCGGCATGCCATTTTCGGTGCGCATGTTGTCAACTTCGAGTGCGGTTTCCGCCAGATGCGTGTGTAAGGGCACATCGAATTCAGCCGCCAGTTCAGCGGTGGTTCGCAGGATTTCTTCGGTGCAGGTATAGGGGGCGTGCGGCGCAACCGCTGGAACGATCAACGGATGACCTTTCCAGCGCTCGATAAACCCACGCGCCAGCGCTAGAGCGTCCTCCCAGGAATCGGCATCCGGCGAGGGGAACTTGAGCACGGTCTGGGCACAAACTGCACGCAAACCCGCATCCGCTGTAGCTTTGGCGACATCTTCCTCGAAATAATACATATCGCAGAATGAAGTAACGCCAGATCGGATGAATTCTGCACAGGCCAGTGAAGTGCCCAGCTGGACAAATTCTGGCGAGACAAATTCACGCTCGACCGGCATCATATAGCCCATCAGCCATACGTCCAGACGCAGGTCATCGGCCAGGCCGCGCAATAACGTCATTGGAACGTGCGTGTGCGCATTAACTAATCCTGGCATCAGGATTTTTCCGCCACAATCGACTGTCTCTTTGGCTGTGTAATCTTTAGTTATTTCATCTTGTTTCCCCACAGCAACAATGCTATCTCCTTGTACGGCTACTGTGCCAGAGATATATTGCGTGAAATCTTCGTCCATGGCCAGGACTAGAGCGTTTGTTAGGATTACATCTACATTTTTTGGCATGAGTACTCCTAAGTTTTTACAAAGACTTCCGAAGTCAGTTGGGCTCCGGAAGTCGGGTAGGTTTATGGAAGTGTGCCTATACTATCATATTTTAGGGCTGCAAAATGCTATTTACCCCACTCCAACAACACTTTTAATGCCTTCAAATTCAGCGAAAAGTCCGTGTCACGATGATTGCGTAATTCCATATCTACTGCCGCCGCACCGAGCGAGACTGCGTAATCGGCCAGTGTTCCGGTATAGTAACAGCCGGTATCGATCGGCGGGTAGGGATAATAGGTCACTTTGGAGAGTGCCTTGGCTAACTCAATCGAATCTTCATCCCAGGGCTCGCCGCCAGGGAAAACGCCTAACGCTGCGCTGTGATAACTGATTAAGGCTTCTACGCGGTGAGATGACAGGAAATTCATTACCGCTTTCGTTTCCGGCTCCGAGCCAGGGCCTGAACCACCAGTTGTCTCGGCGTAATCCCAACAGCCATCGCGGTCCCACTCGGCCTGCCAGTTTTCGGGAAAGTTGCGGTTCAGGTCCACACCGTGGTTGTTGACGCGGCCTTCAATCGTGTGAGCGCGCGCGTCGCCATCAGGATTGATATTACGCAGGATGAACAAAGTCACATCACTAGGAATGATCTCCGGGCGCTCGTTAACGTATAAGATCAACTCGTCAACCAGTGCAATCGTATTCCATTCATAGCCACCATGGATGCCTGCCGCGATCATCACCTGCCGCTCGCCTTGACCAAATTTGTAAACTTGCAACGGTCGCCTGGAAACAGAATACCCGATGATGATCGGGCGCGGTCCCTGGGACAGAACAAAGGGTGTAGGAGTGTTGTACTCCTCGATAGGCGTGGACAAGGGGTTGGGTGTAACAGATGGCAGGTAGTAAATCCCGGGCGGGGCTGTGAGAGAGGGCGTTCCGGCAGTGGCAAGCTGCAAAACTTGCGGCTCGAAAACCGGCTGCTGCCTGGCATTGAAAAAAAACATCATCCCCGCCACCACTCCAACCAGCCCAACCGCATTCAACCCCCAGATGGCTGTCACCAGCCAGGCAGCGTTGCCGGAACGCTTGCCTTTCATTCTAGCTGTCACCCTTGGCTGTACGGCGCAGCCAGTTCAATGCAAGGTTGACCGCCCAACGAGGCAATAAGGCAGGATGTCCGCCAAAGGATAGTTGACGTATTTTTGTCTCGTCAGGCGTGATAAGCATCACTTCAACAATCCGTTTTTCAGGGAAGGTCGCAATGCCAACTGCGGCGCTTGCATTATGTTTCTCTTGGATCTTTTTCAGGAATGCAGACAACTCGCCCTCAGCCAGGTCAGCGGACTCGACCCCGAGTAAATTCTTCGCCTGAATATTGGCGAGTCGTCGCTTCAGGACCCCACCCAGGCCTGCTTCCAAGGCGACCAGGTTCCAGCCCCGATCTAACGCGGCTCTCAGTGCTGCACCTTCGAGCGTATCTTGATCAACGCCAAAAACCAACGGTCCCAACCGTTCCCGCATCTGATTTTCAACTTCCATGATCAAGCGATCGGCTTCTGCTTCAGTCTCGGCTTTAGCCGCAATGCGGATGTCCACAATGCCGGTATGTGCAGCCAATCCAACAGTGGGATTGGTGAGGGTTTCAAACTCACCAATCATTTCATCAATATCACCCTCGCCTGCGCCCGATGTGTGGAGCAGGCGGACTTTGATGACCTGGTTCAGGTTGTAACGGGTTTGCAAATAAGGGATGACCGACTCGTGAAGGATGTGTTCCATCTCTTTGGGCACGCCTGGAAGAGAGATAATGACACTGCCACCATTTTCCACGATGAAGCAGGGCGCGGTACCAACATTATTCTTTATGGCGATGGCCCCCTGCGGCACGTAGGCCTGGCGCATCTGGTTCTCGCCCGGCGTACGACCATAACGGGAAACGATCTCACAAATCTGTTCCCAAAGCTCTTCACGGAATTCGGTTTCAACACCGCAGGCGAGCGCCACTGCATCACGCGTAGGGTCGTCTACAGTGGGGCCAAGCCCGCCGGTCGTGATGACAATATCAGCGCGCGCTATAGAGTTGCGAATGGCTTCCGCAATGCGTTCAACATTATCGCCGATGGTAATGGTGCGGTACAGGTCCACGCCCAGGCCGCGTAAAAGGTGCGCGATGTAGCGGGTATTGGTATCGACGATTTCACCGAGCAATATCTCGGTGCCGATGGTAATGATCTCAGCGGAGGGCATAGTCCAGGCCTTATGTCACTGCCAAGAACAAAGCAGTTCCCAAATAAGTGAAGATTGCTTCGGCGCAACGAACGCGCCTCGCAATGACAACTACCTTGTTATTAGACAACATTGTATTCTTGAACAAGACTTCCTTCTTCTCTAGAATTTTACGTTCGTTCCTAATCGGTGTTTTCGAGCATTTTGTAGAGCCAGTTGCGCAGCCATTGCATCCTGCACGGCCACACCCACCGATTTAAAATACGTGATCTGTTGGGGAGACTCACGGCCAGTTTTCCGTCCAAGCACGATCTCACCTAATTCCCCTGAAATGTGCTCTTCCTCAAACAAGCCTGCCTGCATCGGTTTCAGCAAGTCACCGGTTTCAGCCAGCGTAGCCAAACGCGAATCCACCACTACCAATGCACGCGTAACCGTCTCGGCGGGCACTTCCTGCATTTCCGGTGTGTACGAACCGATCGCGCTGATATGTGCTCCCGGTTTCAGGTCAGCATCTGCAAATACCGGCGTACTGGATGTGGTTGCCGTGCAAATAATGTCCGCTTCGGAGAGAGCCTGTGTGGAATTGTCCGCTACGCGCAATTTCTTAGGGATGGGCCCCTTCCCGGCCATATCGCGGACAAAGCCTTCAGCTCGTTCAAGGGATGTGTCGAACACCCAAGCACTCTCGATCTTTCTCACGCTACAAGCTGCTTCCAGTTGTGTGCGTCCCTGCGCACCCGCGCCGAACACCGCCACCACTTTGCTATCAGGGCGCGCTAACAAGTCGATGGCTGCTCCGCTGCCCGCACCCGTTCGGATGGCGGTCAACGAGTTGCCTTCGAGTAAAGCCATCGGTCGGCCTGTATCCGCATCGAGAACGAGTACAGTTGCCTGAATGAAAGCCAGTTTGCGTTCCCGCTCCGGGTTCTTCGGGAACAGGGATACCACTTTGACAGCCAACGCATCGCCTTCTTCAGTCTGGACATATGATGGCATGAACAGGCTAACTGCATCCTGCGGAGGAACGCTGAGTCGTGTACGAAGTGGCACTTCAGCTTTCCCGTTCGAGAGAGAAGCGTAAGCCCGTTTCATCGCTTCGATGGTTTCATTCATGGGCAACGCCTTGCGAACATTTTCAGCAGTCAATAGCAACATGGTTGTTTCTCCATTTTCATAAAGACAGGTATATAAAAGCGCAGAGATACAATTGTACCTCTGCGCTTCGATTCCAGTGCTTTGGGTTATTCGATGCCCAGATAAGCCTTCTGCACCATTTCGTTCTTCTGCAAGTTCGCTGCCGTATCACTGACAACGATTTCACCAGTCTGCAATACGTAACCACGATTGGCTATCGAAAGGGCCATCGTAGCATTTTGTTCAACCAACAAAATAGTAGTACCTTCTTTGTTGATCTTTTCAATGGTATCGAAAATAGCTTCAACCAAAACTGGCGCAAGGCCCATGGAGGGCTCATCCATAAGCATCAGGCGCGGCCTCGTCATCAAAGCTCGCGCAGTGGCCAGCATCTGTTGCTCACCACCAGAAAGAGTGCCGGCCACTTGCTTTTCACGTTCTTTCAGGCGAGGCAGGAGTTCAAATACCCACTCCAGGTCTTTCTGGATACCGTCTTTATCATTCCGACTGTAAGCGCCCATTTCCAGGTTTTCGCGCACGGACATTTTTCCAAAAATGCCACGCCCCTCAGGAACCATAGCAATGCCTTTGAACACCAGGTCGTGGGCGGCATACTTTGCAAGATCTTCACCTTCTAACGCGATGTTACCCTGGCGAGGCTTGATCAAACCGCTGATTGCACGCAGGGTGGTTGTTTTGCCCGCGCCATTCGCGCCGATCAAGGTGACTATCTCACCCTCTTCAACGGTCAGAGAGATGCCTTTTAGTGCATGGATTTTTCCATAGTAAGTGTGAATTTCATTGATTTCCAAGAGTGCCATAGGAATCTCTCCTGACTAACCCGCGTTTGCGGAAGCTTGCGTTTCAAACCCCGCAGCAGCACCACGCCCGAGGTAGGCTTCGATTACACGCGGGTTCCGTTGAATCTCTTTTGGATTGCCTTCAGCAATCTTCTGGCCAAAGTCCATTACGGAAATATGTTCACTGATACCCATTACAACTCGCATGTCGTGTTCAATCATGAGGATAGAGATCCCCAATTCGTCACGAGCATTGCGGATGAAGTGCATAAGATCCGCTGATTCGTTGGGGTTCATACCTGCGGTTGGTTCGTCCAGTAGAAGGACTTTGGGCTTGCTTGCAAGAGCGCGGGCAATTTCCAAACGTCTTTGCGCCCCATATGGAAGGTTACGCGCCAACTGATCTCCAAGTCCGGTTAAACCAACGTATTGCAACAAGCGACGGGCCTCATCGAGTGCCGCTGCTTCCTCGTTCTTGAATCTTTTGTTTTTGAACAAGGCTTCAAACCAGAGTGTTTTTAAGTGCGGATGTTGCCCGACTAAAATGTTCTCAATAGCCGTCATATTAGAAAATAGACGGATATTTTGGTATGTTCGTGCAATTCCGGAGTTGGTAACTCGGTCTGGGGTAAAACCCTGAATATGATGCCCATCAAAGTTTATATCGCCTTCATCGGGCTTATAGAACCCTGTCATACAATTGAAAAGCGTAGTTTTTCCTGCTCCGTTGGGACCGATAATGCTATCAATCGCCCCTTGTTTTAGCTCAAAACTGAAATCATTGACTGCAACCAGGCCGCCAAAACGCTTTGTAACACCATCTGCTTTTAGGACAACTGTCATCTTGGCCTCCTACGCTTCCATTGCTACGGGTTGTTCTTCGATATAATCATCATCTTCTTCACCACGTAACTCACGTTTATGTGTTTCTTCAGGCAAAAAGCCTTCAGGCTTGTAAAGCATCATGATAATGAGCAAGACGCCGTACATCAATAGACGATATTCAGTAAATTCGCGGAGCAACTCCGGAAGGCCTACCAAAATAAGTGCACCAACGACCACGCCGGGAATACTACCTAAACCACCAACAATGATTAGTGCCAATGCGTTAATGGAAATCAATAAGTTAAAGCTATGCGGAAAGATGTTGCCTACGCGGGCTGCAAATATAGCGCCACCCATGGCAGAGAAAGCTGCACCGATCGAAAAAGCCAGCAGTTTTGTCTGCACTAAGTTGATACCCATCGCTTCAGCCACATCCTCATCTTCGCGCATGGCCATCCATTGGCGACCCAGACGCGAATCTCGCAAGCGTATCGTCACAAACGCGATAAAGATTGAACCAGCAACAACCAGATAGTACATTTGCTGTGGTTGGCTCATGGTTATCCCAAAGAAAACGGGGGTTGGTATATGAAGAATTCCTTGGGGGCCGCCTTCGAATGGGGCTAACCAGTTTGATGTCGCCAGGATACGAATGATTTCACCAAAACCGAGCGTTACGATGGCCAGATAGTCACCGCGCATGCGAAGTACCGGAAAACCCAGAAGTAATCCCCAGACAACACCGACCAGAACAGCGATTGGCAAAGCCGTCCAGAAGGTAAAGTTGCCTACTCCTAATGGCCCTGTAGATGTGAGAATTCCCATCGTATAAGCGCCAAAAGCAAAGAAAGCGACATAACCAAGATCAAGCAAACCGGCATATCCAACCACAATGTTTAAGCCTAGCCCCATCATGACATACATACCAACCAGGAAAAGTGCCTGGCTCAAGAATTGACCGACCATCCATGGCAAGACGATCAAAAGTATTATGCCCAGAACAATGCCTACAATGCGTCCTTGTTTTTGTTGAGGAGTTGGCAATCTTTTCCAGCCGCTTTGTATTGTATTTCCAACCCTAAAGAAGGAAATCACAGCAACAACTAAAAATATCACCAGAGCAGCACCTGGATTAAGCGTTTTTTGCTGGAATACAAGGCGAACAAAATCCCGATTGGTAACTTCCGCAAGTATTGACCTGACATTTTCAGAAAAGATGCCGATTCCCAACGTCCAAATCAAGCCACTCGTTAAGGCTTTTCCCCATCGCGATGGGAGTAAAATCAAGATAGCGCCTAACCCTGAAAGGATGGTCATTACAAGAATCAATAGTGGAATACCGACAGCCAATCCTTGTCCAAATGTAAGTATCTCTACTAAGGCGGGCGAAAAGTTAACAAACATATCTCGCCATGTGAATACCACGTCTTCGCCTATTTGTCGGACCACTAACACTTGTATCAAAAATATCAGTACCAACAAAGGAATACTGGAAATTACCCCGGAAATTAGGCTTTTAAGAAAGGCTGAAAATCGATTCTCTTCTTTATACGCTCTAGCGGTTAGAATACCTGCTGTCAATCCACCGATTGCAACAAATAGTTGTCCCGTTGAAAAAAAATCCCCAATTAGGTACCGTTCGGAAAATAGTTCTGTCATTCCTATCGCGCTCAGGTAGAAGGCAATACCACCACCCAGAAGGCCATTTCGAATTATCACACGCCAATCGAACTTCATGATTGCACCTACGCTTTCTTTTCCGCTAACCGTTCGCCGAAGATACCTTGCGGGCGGAAGATCAAAATGAGCACCAACATGGTAAAGGCAAAAGCATCACGCAATTGATTTGCTGCTGGAATCCCTAGCCCTTCCAGAATTAGGTTCGGGAAAAGCGATTCAATAACACCGAGAAGTAGGCCGCCAATCGCAGCTCCTGGCAAATTACCGATTCCTCCCAAAACAGCTGCTGTAAATGCCTTTAGGCCCGGGAAAAAGCCCATGAAAAAGTAAACACCCTGGGGTCGGAAAAGACCGTTGAATACACCAGCTGCCCCAGCCAAGGCACCGCCAATTGCGAAGGTAGTAACAATCACTTTGTCAATGTCAACCCCCATCAAACGAGCAACATCTTTATCCTCCGATACCGCGCGCATTGCTTTGCCCATCTTTGTCCGCTCGACAAAAAGATAAAGCGCAACCATCAAAATAACCGCAGCTCCCAATACAACGAGTTGGACAAGGGGAACTTCAAATCCAAACACATTAACCAACCCCTGTAATGCTTCCACCGGCGGATAAGAACGAAATTCTGCGCCATACAACCCACGGAACGTATATTGCAGTGTAAATGAAGCCCCGATTGCCGTAATCAACGGTACTAATCGGGGAGCATTTCTCAGAGGACGATATGCAATTCGCTCTAGAAGGACAGCAATCGCTGTTGATACACTTGCAGCCAGCAAAATCAACGCAGTGATACCTAGAAACGGATTGGAATCTAAAAAGCCAATTCTTGAAAGATATTGCGCCAGGAACACTGCTGTAAATGCACCTGCCATATAAACTTCGCCATGGGCGAAATTAATCATGAGCAAAATGCCATATACGAGAGTGTATCCTAAGGCGATAAGTGCATAAATGCTGCCCTGAGCCAAACCTGCAAAAACAAGGGTAGCCCATTGGGCACTGGTATATCTCGCTGCTACCACTGTGTTATAGACCCCAACAACAATTACCACAATAGCAACAATCTGAAATACTCTCAGGAATATGTCTACCCAAGAGATGTTTTCAAAATAGCGTTTGAGCATACGACCTCTTCTCCACGGATTGAGAACACGTATTGAAAGAAAGGGTGAGCCAGAGGAATTTATCTCCCTGACTCACCCCCTGCAAACACCGGTTTAGTCAGCTAATGTGCCAAACCGCTGAGCAGACAGTTACGGTGTGTAGACTGCTTCTGGAGGCCAATTGCCGCCAGTAATCTCGGCATCGGTGATTTCAAAGATGCCCAGAGCCTCACCGGTAGCGCAATCGCCATGGCTGGCGTTCGTAATGCCAAAGGCGCTGTAATCGTCATCGCTACAATCGAGCTTGCCGGTCAGGCCGGTGTAGTCAGTTACGCCAGCAATCGCGTCGCGCAGAGCCTGGCGAGGTACATAGACAGTGCCATCATCCTGAACAACTGCAACGGCTTCGATCGCATCCAACAGAATATTGGTGCCATCATAAGCGAAAGCATGGAAGCCACTCGGGGGAACGCCACCGAATTTGGCATCCCACTTGGCCAGGAACTCGTCATAGTTTGCGCCACTCACGTACGGGCCGGAAAGATACATACCAGCAGCGTTCGGGCCAGTTCTCGGGGAACGAGTCAGACAACAAACCATCGGCACCCATCAGGATTGTTTCTTCCAAGCCAGAGATTTCTGAAGATTGAGCCACAATGAAGGGGCCTTCAGGTTCGAAGATCGGGAAGTACAGCACATCGGGTGAATCAGCAGCTACACTGGTCAGAACGGTGCGCATGTCGGTATCACCAACATTGACAGCGCCTTGGAAGGTGATCGTGCCGCCTAATTCCTGGAAACGACCAGCGAAAACCTGTTGGAGTTGATCGGCATATGGGCTGCCGTCATGGATCGTGGCAGCAGTAGTAGCGCCCAACTCATTGTAAGCAAATTCAGCCGCAACCGAGCCTTGGAACAGGTCGGTGTGGCAAATGCGGAAATAGCCAGGCTGCCAGGTCTCACCCTCGAGGGTTAGAGCAGGAGCAGTGTTCGACGGGGAAAGCATAACCAGGCCAGCACCACTGATGGTAGGCATAGCAGCAGTTGCAGCGCTTGAGCAGTTGGTACCGATCACACCCAGAATGGAAGGATCAGAAGCAACCTTTGTAGCCGCCGTCTGGCCGCCTTCAGCGGAACACAGCGAGTCTTCACCGGTCAACTGAATTTCGTGACCGAGCAATTCGCCGCCGCGGTCATCAATGGCAATTTCAATCGCACCCTGGGAGTCTTCACCTAGGAAAGCGGTTGCACCAGAAATAGTGAGCATGTAGGCGATATGAACGGGTTCATCAGGGGCAATCTCAGCACAACCGATTGGATCCGTGCACTCGTACATAGCCGGTTCTTCAGGTGCAGCTGGTTCTTCAGGAGCAGCCGGTTCTGCGGGGGCAGCCGGTTCTTCCGGCATAGCCGGTTCTTCAGGTGCAGCGCCGCCGCCACAAGCAGCCAGCAACATACTGGCGACAATTAGGGTAGCGAGCAATGCAAATAAGCGTTTAGACATTTCTTCATCCTCCGAGAATATTGAGAAAGTAGGTTACCCGTTAACGGGCCGTACTGTACCAGCAGACAAAACTTGGGTTGTCGGCATCACCTCCTTCAAATAAAGCTAACCTTAATAAAAACCGGAGAAACACTGATTAATTTCTCTCGGCCTATCAACATAAACACCACTACAGCCATATTAGTACGAAAGTATACCAAACTAATGGTGGGTTGTGAGCAAAACTCATCCATAAGTCGAGTGAAACTTGCTAGTTTTTATTTATTTTTTATCATCTTGAGATTTATAAAGCAACTGTTCGCGAATACGAAGGTCTGTATTTCTAATTTTCATGGCAAGGTCTGCTGCAAGATTGTACATAAGGCGATAACCCAATTGCGGGTATGTATCGCAAAGCATGATCAACTTGTCTCGTGAAATGATAAGCAAATGTGCCTCTTTCTGCCCTGCACGTGCCGATGCGGACCTTAATCCCTCATCTACAAGCGCTACTTCTCCAAATGATTGGCCACGTCGTAATACCGCAATAACGGAATCTGTTCGTTTCTTCTTATCTGAATTTGGCCTCACTATGGATGGGTTTATCAAAATTTCCACTTCCCCTTGAGCGATGATATAAAGTTCTTTACTGCTACTGTTCTCTTTTAATATAATTTCTCCCGCCTGAAAAACAACCTCCTGACACAAATTAGCAACCAATTCAAGTTGTGTAGGAGTAAATTGATAAAAGATATCGCTTTGTTTGAGATAGTTTACAATGTTACTCATAATAACGATCCATTGCAATGAAGTGTAGCATAAACAAAAATATAGTGCAACAGGGTGTTCTTGTTATAATAAAATTTAAAAAGTCGCTTGCATACCCCGAACGAACGTGCTATAATAATTTCGGATTCCCCGCTTCTTTACAATCTCCATTCGAGTGCCCGATCCGTGTTTAGCCATTTTGCCTACCCGGGTTGTGCGTAAATAAATTTGAATAAAAACCCAATTTCTCCTAATTTATAACGTAAATCACCAGCCCACAAACGGGGGCACTGGTTTATTTCCGCAATTTTATTCACTACTAATTCAACATTGAGATGAGGATATGAAGATACTTGAACTTGAAAACGAACCCTTGGTTAAGCTCCGTGCTATGGCCAAAGATCTTGATATTAAAAATGCCAATCGCCTGAAGAAAGAAGCCCTGGCCATCCAAATACGCCAAGCTGAAGCTGAAAAAGAAGGTATTGAATTGCGTGGTGGCATCTTGGAAATTATGGGTGAGGGAATCGGCTTTCTAAGAGCAGCCAATTACCGTATCAGTGATCAGGATGTTTACGTTTCCCAGGCACAGCTAAGACGACACAAACTGCGTTCAGGGGATTTGGTAATTGGAAATGTACGTCCACCACGTGAATCTGAACGGCATTACGGATTGCTAAAAGTTGAATCGATCAATGGCCTGGACCCGGAAGATGCTTCCCGCAGACCGAGCTTTGAAAAACTGATTCCGATATTCCCCGAAGTACGCTTTGACCTGGAAGCATCCCGCGAACCCTATGCGCCTCGTCTCATCAACCTGATCGCCCCAATTGGACGTGGCCAGCGCGGCCTGATCGTTTCCCCTCCCAAGGCGGGTAAGACCACAATTCTCAAACAAATTGCAAACGCAATTTCAAAACAATATTCCGACATCCATTTGATGGTTGCATTGATCGGCGAACGTCCCGAAGAAGTGACCGATATGGATCGCTCTGTGGACGCCGAAGTAATTGCATCCACGTTCGATGAACCGGTTACTGCTCACGTGCGCACCGCAGAAATTGCATTAGACAGAGCTAAGAGGCTGGTGGAGATCGGCCGTGACGTGGTAATCTTAATGGACTCGATCACCCGTCTTGCACGCGCCTACAACCTGGTCGTCAACCCTTCTGGGCGTACGCTTTCGGGTGGTATGGATCCATCGGCGCTCTATCCGCCCAAACGCTTTTTCGGCGCAGCACGCAATATCGAAGAAGGTGGATCATTGACCATCATCGCTACCTGCCTGGTAGACACCGGCTCCCGTCTAGATGATGTGGTCTACGAAGAGTTCAAAGGTACCGGCAATATGGAACTACATCTCAGCCGCCGCTTGCAGGAACGCCGCATCTTCCCGGCAGTGGACATCGAACGCTCTTCCACGCGCCGCGAGGAAGTATTACTCGGTCCCGACCTGCTGCAACGTGTCTGGCTGATGCGCCGCATGTACAGCCAGATGATCTCCCCGCAGCCAGCGGGCGCGGGTATGGATCCAGCTGTAGCGACTGAAGCCATCATCACACGACTCGAAAGAGCCAAAGACAATATGGAATTTCTGGAGAATCTAACGCAAGACGCATGAAAACTTTAGAGTTTTTAAAACGCAACCGCTTTAGTATTATTAGCTGGTTCGTGACAATCCTGATCGTTGCCGGAATCGCAATAGGTGGATTTTGGTACCAGGGAACAACCTCCGTAGCCGCGCTCGTCCCGGAGCCTACCGCTCAACCAGAAGAGAGCCCGCCTGAGGTGGCGCTGCCAGTTTCCGGGTCCGGTGGTGGAGGCGGGAATGCATTTGAAGCCATCAGCCGCACAATCCAGCTTAAGACCAACATGCCAGAACGTCCACGATATAGTGTCGATAAATACACAGTAGCGCGCGGGGATTCGGTCTTTGCCATCTCAGAAAATTACAATATCACGCCGGAAACCCTGCTGTGGGCTAATTACGATTCACTGCAAGATAATCCTCACAATTTGAAGCCCGGCATCACCCTTAATGTGCCGCCTACCGATGGCATTTATTATCAGTGGAAAGATGGTGATACGCTCGATTCGGTAGCCAACGAATTCAAAGCTGATACAGATGAAATCCTGGGCTGGCCTGGCAATGACATTGACCTGACCAATCCAACCGTTGACCCTGGTTCGTGGGTGATGGTGCCGGGGGGCCAACGTGAATTCGTGCAATGGCTCATTCCAACTGTGGCAACCGGCAGCTCCGGCACTTCTGGCACCAGCGGCAGTTCTTGCCCCGGTGGCGCAGTTGGCAGCGGCGCATTTGTGTGGCCTGCCGACAATCGTTTTCTTTCAGGCAACGACTACTGGTCAGGCCATCTGGCAATTGACATCGCTGCCGGAGAAGGCGCGCCCGTTTATGCTGCTGATTCGGGCGTAGTGACCATGGCACAGGGCGGCGATAACTACGGTTATGGCAACGTCATCCAGATTGACCATGGCAATGGCTACTCGAGTCTGTACGCTCACTTGAGTGTGATCGGCGTGGGTGTCTGTCAGAGTGTGGGCGCAGGCCAATGGATTGGCGGGGCGGGCAACACGGGCAACTCCCAGGGTGCCCACCTGCACTTTGAAGTCCGTCAGGGCGGTGGGTTTATCAATCCCTGGTTTGTCCTTCCTTAAACGCAAACCTGGCAGATTATTATATCTGTCAGGTTTTTTGATTCCTTATGAATGAAACTCAACTTGAGAGAGACCTTTCAACTCTTCCCCTTAGCGCCCTTCGTTATTACGAAACAATCGGCTCTACGAACGATGAAGCGCTCGCCTGGGCCTCGCAAGGTGCACCAGACTTATCCCTGATCATCGCAGATAAACAGACCAAAGGTCGCGGACGCATGGACCGCAAATGGTTCACACCTCCACATTCTGCGCTGGCAATAAGCCTGATCCTGCGCCCCACGGCTATCGAGCGCGCGCATCCTGCGCGGATGACAGGCCTGCTTGCGCTTTCCCTGACGGAATCCCTACTCAAGCTGAGCCTCAACTCGCAAATCAAGTGGCCAAATGACGTGCTACTCAAGGGTCGCAAGGTGGCTGGTATTCTGGTTGAAACAACCTGGATGGGCGAAGATTTGGACGCCATTATCCTTGGTATGGGCGTGAACGTGCTGGATGCATCCGTCCCACCTGCGGACAAGGTGCGTTATCCTCCTACCAGTGTGGAAAACGAATTTGGGCATCCCATAGAGCGAACCGAATTGCTGAGGGACATCCTTGTTAGCGTGATAGCCTGGCGCCCCAATTTGGGAACGGATGCGTTCCTGAAATCCTGGGAAGAGAGTCTCGCTTTTCGTGGCCAGCAGGTTCAGGTCGAGGGAGGAGGCGGAAAGCCAGTCATCGGCGAGCTGCTCGGGCTGGATACGGACGGCGGTTTGAGATTGCGTGACGAGCATGGCAAATCCATAATAGTACGGTTTGGGGAAGTGCATTTGCGCCCAGTGGCGTGATATACTTTGGCCATGTTTGACAACCTGCGCGATGATGCTGCATCATCTTTATATGAAGAAGAAGACACATTATTTCCTGAAGAGGAAGTAAAAGCGCCCCCCCCTCCCAAGCGCAAATCGAGCGGAAAAATGCTAGGGATGACCCCAGTTCAGCGTTTTATCATCGCTGTGATGCTGATGATTTCTGTCTGCACATTGGGAACGATGTGTTTGCTGCTAACGGGGAAAATTGGCCTGATATAACGTAAATGGGCGACCGGCTGGTCGCCCATTTGCTTTTCTTACAACTGAGTTTGGGGGAATCTCGTTTTGTCTTAGAGCAATTGCTGTTGCTCTTTTTCATTATTTATTTCCTCAGCATCAGCCCCAGCACTCATCAAATCTTCTGCCGATAAGCGGGCAACGGAAGCGACATAATCATCCTCTCTCAGGCGCATTAAGCGCACACCACGTGTTGAGCGACCCGAAATTTTCACATCCTTCACCTTCAAGCGAATTGCTACACCGTGAGCCGAAATCAGAGTTAATTGGTCGTCTTGTTGTACTACACGTGCCGAAGTGATCTTCCCAACTTCTGGAATAGCGTTCTTGTCAATCGTCGCAATACCCTGGGTGGCGCGTCCTTTGGCTGAATACTGTTCCAGAGGGGTTTGTTTGCCAAATCCGCCCATTGTCACAATCAAGAGCGAACCACCTGGCTGGATTTTGGTCATGGTGGTAACCTGATCGCCTTTCTTCAGGCGGATGCCATTGACACCAGCAGCAGGACGTCCCATGGAGCGAACTAATTTTTCGCTAAAACGCAGGGCTTGCCCCATCTCGGTCACAATAATAATCTCATCTTCACCGGAAGTTAGCCGCGCCCAACCTAACTCATCGTCATCAGCCAGAGACATGGCAATCAGGCCTGAGGGGCGTACCGAGGCGAATTCTTCCAGATTTACTCGTTTAATCTTACCCTTGGCGGTCATCATAGTACAGAAACCATGAGCGCTGAAATCCGAAACTGCAATGCTTGCTGTGATACGCTCACCGGGACTTAAAGCCAGCACGTTCACCAATGGTATTCCCTTCCCCGTGCGTCCTGCTTCGGGGATCTGGTACACCTTTTCCGAGTAGACTTTTCCGCGATCAGAGAAAAACAGCATAGTATTCAACGTGCGGGCGGGTGTCAGGGAAAGCACCTCATCTTCTTCTTTGGTGGTATGCCCCTTCACACCAATTCCACCACGTCCCTGGGAGCGGAAGGCTTTTGAGACCACACGTTTGATATAGCCGCGTTCGGTCAGGCTGATGAGTACGGCTTCATCCTGTACCATATCTTCGATGCGCAACTCGTCGGTCGCATCAGCAGCGATGAGAGTACGGCGCTCATCGCCATATTTTACAGCCAGTTCTTCCAAATCGGTCTGGATCAACGCCAAGATTTTCTTGGGATGTGCAAGCAGGTCCTCAAGATAGTCGATTTCTGCCTGGACTTCTTTGTGCTCTTCTTCGATCTTCCAACGTTCCAGAGCAGCCAGTCTACGCAACTGCATATCCAATATTGCCTGCGCCTGGATTTCAGTCAGTTTGAAACGCGTGATCAGATTTTGCTTGGCTGTATCAACATCCTGTGATTCGCGGATAGTTTTTATCACAGCGTCGATATTTTCAAGCGCAATCAACAAGCCATCCAAAACATGGATGCGTGCTCGCGCTTTGGCCAATTCGTAATTCGAACGCCGCACGATGACCGTTTGGCGGTGCTCAAGGAAGATCATTAAGGAGCGTTTGAGGGGTAGCAAGCGAGGTTCCCCGTCTACCAACGCTAGCATCTGCACGCCAAAGGTGGATTGCAACATCGTATACTTATAAAGTTGGTTCAGTACCCTCTTAGGCTGGGCACCTCGTTTAAGTTCGATAACAATGCTCATCCCGCGCTGATCTGACTCATCACGCAAGTCAGAGATCATGCCGAGTTTGCCGCTTCGGGCATGGTCTGCAATGCGCTCGATCAGGGTTGTTTTGTTCACCTGATATGGGATTTCTGTGATCACAATCTGATAGCGATTGCCCTTTCCTTCTTCGATATGCGCCTGACCACGAACTACGATACGGCCCTTGCCGGTTGCATATGCGGATTCGATCCCTTCGCGTCCAACAATAATGCCGCCAGTCGGGAAGTCGGGGCCAGGAATGCGGTTCATTAACTCTTCCAGGGGAATGTCGTCAACCTGGTCATAATTATCGATCAAAAAACTGAGCGCAGCCACCAATTCGCGCAGATTGTGTGACGGGATGTTGGTGGCCATACCAACCGCAATACCCGAAGTGCCATTCAAAAGTAAGTTGGGAAGACGAGCTGGCAATACTGTCGGTTCTTCGAGCGAATCATCGAAGTTAGGCGCAAAATCGACCGTGTCTTTGTCAATATCGGCCAACATATCTTCGGCCATTTTATGCATGCGCGCTTCGGTATAACGCATGGCTGCGGGAGAGTCGCCGTCAATGGAGCCGAAGTTGCCCTGTCCATCCACGAGCATATAGCGCAAGGAAAAATCCTGTGCCATACGCGCCATGGATTCATAGACTGCTGAGTCACCATGCGGGTGATATTTACCCAGCACTTCGCCAACAATACGCGCCGACTTTTTATACGACCCCGTCGCGCGGATGCCCATATCATGCATAGCATACAGGATGCGCCGATGTACAGGCTTTAGGCCATCCCTGGCATCGGGCAAGGCGCGCGCCACGATTACGCTCATAGCATAATCAAGATAAGCCTCACGCATTTGGGCGTCAATATCTACTTGGTGAATAGTACCGATTTCCATAAATTTCCTGCTTTTTGAATGAAATTAGCCAAACAGCATAAAAAGACACGAAGACCGTTTCGCTGTGACTTCGCGCCTTCTTATTAGATGAAAGACCTGTTTTTGAATGGTTAATTATACCATCTGCGCCATCTCAACTGGATGTTTTTCCCCCGAAAAATAGACCAAAAATTTGAACCCTCACTCCCTAATGGGAACTACGCCCTGAACGTAGCGCGTCTGCCAGTTCCGCCACTTCGGCCAGCGGAGTGTATTTTATCCCAAAAGACCGTTTTGTCAACCATTGTGCTATGGGAAGGCGGAAAGAACCCAAATCGTTTTACAAATACAACAAAGTTAATAGCAATACCTTCGTCAATTATGATGGTGAAGGGCGAACATTAACAGCATGAATACAGCCTAAAGCGGCGAGCTGTCCAAAGATCTGCTCTAATAAAAATGGTTCAGGTTTTTGCGGAAGCATTTTTATTGTCTCCTCAAAGTATTTTGCGGCTCGGAAGTAGGCCTTCAGGTCCAAGACACCACTGTCGGGATAGGTCTGCCTAAATTGACGCAACAGAACCTGAGATAGGTTGACCATGAACAGTGACAGGTTGATCGCGTTGGTCACAGGGACCTGCCTGACGCTCATGAAATCTTCCAGTCCCCAGAACTGTTTGGCATCTCTGAAATTGAACTCAATCTGGAATCTCAGGCTGTAATAGTCGATGATAGTTTCATGGGAGAGTTCCAGGTCGCTGGAGAACAGGTTGACATTGGCAAAGGCGCCTGTCCTGAGATTGGTTTTAGTGATGACGACCACATTGAGCACCTGGGCGAACTCGTGATGCAGCATGTGGGCTTGATAGATGCAGGTTTGGATGTCATCGTTGATGTTGCTCTCGACCAGGTATTGCTCCTTGATCTGGCGATAGTTGATCTTCTGGCCATACTTCTTACGAGGTCCTGTGCGTTTCTGCTGGCCATCATACACAAAGTGTAAGGCAGCATCATAGCGCAGCTTGGAGATCAGATGCAGATCACACTGTCGGACCATCTGCACGGCATTGTTGTTGCCGAAGTGTCCATCCAGCGCCAGATAACGGACTGTGACCCAATTTCGCAGCATTGTGAGCTGGTTTTTGACCATCTCCTGGATGCATTTCAGCTCTGGGGTCAGTTCTACCTGGGTTTTGTCCCGGTTGCAGCTGCCTTTGGGACGCCCACGTTTCTTCTTCGGTACGGCTTTGTCCTTTTTCGAGCGCTTCTGCTTGCGCTCTTTGGTGGCCGCTTTTTCTGCCTGCGTGCGGATGATCTGCTCCACCCGCAGTGGATAGGAGCGCCGTTCTTCGACAGAGACCAGCGCCAAGGAGAAGATGGCGATGCCCTTCACGACCTTGTTCAGCAACCCGGAGAAGAAATTATCCAGGCCATGAGTCTCTTTACCAGATTTGGTCACCACACTTTCATCTCCCACCAGAAAGTACTCTGTCCCAGACAGGAACAGGTGCTGCATGAAGAAACACAGGAAGACCTTCGGCCAGGAGATCGCAGTGTTGAAAAAACGCTGCACCGTCCGGTAGCTGCCGCCTTTCCCGGCCCAGCGGGAAAGCCCCAGCATCGTCACCCGACCGCTCATGCTCAGCATCGCTTGGGCGATCCGGCTCAGACGTCGCAGATCAGTTCTCGAAAGATCAGGCTGTATAC
>WOR8_10008461_pt1 | contig 22537 bp, 22 predicted proteins | sample DeeMarSeWOR38_10_FD_19890 | JGI IMG/M metagenome (IMG submission 19890) | reverse complement strand
ATGGATTAGGGATCGTTGCCAAAGAACAGGGATTGGCAACCGATTGCCGACGGCTGTGCGGACCAAATCTGAATTTAACCTATTGTAATAATGGCCTTTTGCTGTTCTTTGGCTACGAGCCCTTGGCCATGCGTTTGCGTGGGTTTGCAGGCGATTATTCATGCAGCGCGCTACGCCAAAAAAACTCCCCGACCCTTCAGTTATTTATAACCAGACCTATAAGTATCTCGGTATCCAAATTCTGCCAATCCTCATTGAGCCTGTTCCTCGGGAACATTGCCCACTTCCGGTATAAAATAAATCGGAATCAGGGCGAACAGGGGGATACACACCAGTACCATGAGAACACTCTGGATGGTAAAAATATCGCCCAGCTTGCCGACAACGGGCGCAAAGATGCCGCCGGTCCCGTGGGCCAATCCCATCATCAAACTGGCCACCATGGAGCGGCCCCTGGGAGCGATTTTCTGGGCCATCACCACCCCCAGGGGCAGGGAGGCCATGTTTAAACCGCCGGCCAACATCGTCGCCGGATACATCCAGTGGCCGGAAGCCGATAAGAACCCGAGCAGAATCGGGGTCATCATGACGTAGATGATCCAGAACAGGCGTTTGTAACCCATGCGGTCCGAGAGGTAGCCGCAGAGAATACCGGCCAGGGTTCCTGACATGGTATAAATGGAAAAGAGGACGCCGGCGGAGACGATGGTATGCCCCTTCTGCACCCACAGCACCGGCATAAACGTCATCAGTGACTGCCCCACCAGGGCCCGCAATACCATCACAATCCAGATCAGCAGGATCGCCTGCCAGACACCACCCAGGGTTTGACGAAGGGTCTCCAGAAAACCGTACTGGGCCATTTCCTCCCCTTTTGGCTTGGGAAGGACCCAGTAAAGATACACCCAGAACACGAGGCCGATGGCCATGGTCACCGGCATGGTCCGGAGTCCGAAGCGCGCTACGTACCAGGTAATAAACACGGGCCCCACCCCGAAGGCAAAGGTGCCGGCGGTGTTAAAGACGGACATGGCCAACCCAAGTTTGCGGCCGGCATACAGGGGCACCATGCCCGTGACCGGCGGATGAAACAGGGAAGATCCGGCCGAGCCGATGACAATGCAGATCAGCAATCCGTAAAAGCCGGTGGTTATTCCGCTCAAGGGGATGAAGAAAACCGGCATGAGCAGCCCGATCAAAATAAAGCTGCGGGAGGGATGGCGGTCGGCCCAATAGCCGGACATGGGCTGGACGATGAACATCAAAAAGCGGGAAATCCCAGCGAGCAAACCCACCTGGGCCAGGCTCAGCCCCATCTTGTCCATGAATACGGGAAACAGGGGGCTGATGAAAGAACTGTAGAAATCACCGCTGAAGTGCACCAGGCAGAGAGCGATGAGAATTTTCCAATATGTTCCTGAGCGGCTATCGACCATAGGGGCTTTTGGCATTTAACCCCGCCAAAGTCAACGGAAAAGGAAGGGGCCGGCAATTCACTTTTTCCCTTGAAATCGGCAGATTCGTGCACATAGTTTCTTATCAACCCAAGGAGAAGACCTGATGGAAATCACGCCGAATTTGCACGCCTTTGTCTGGGAGTCGATGACCACCAACAACTGCAATACCTACTTTATCGATGGGCCGACCCGGGTCCTGATCGACCCCGGCCACAGCCGGCTGTTTGGTCATGTCGAACTGGGGCTTAAACAGCTGGGCCTGACAATCGACGCCATCGATCTGGTCATCTGTACCCACGCCCATCCGGATCACATCGAGGGGGTTCAGCTGTTCAAGGACAGCCCGGCCTTCTTTTGCCTGCATGAGGAGGAATGGCGCTGGGCAGGAACCATCGGCAAGCAGATGGGCGCAGCGCTGGGAATGGACATGGAAGCGCTGAAACCCGATTTTTTTCTCAAGGAGGGTGATCTGCAGCTAAACGGCCTCTCCCTCCAGATCATTCACACCCCCGGACATTCACCCGGTTCGGCCACCCTTTACTGGCCGGAGCAAAAAGCCCTGTTCACCGGCGATCTGATATTTAAAGAGGGATTCGGGCGCACCGATCTGCCCGGTGGGGACGGCGCCACCCTCAAGAAAAGCATCCAGCGTCTGACGGATCTGGATGTGGAGTGGCTGCTGTCGGGTCACGGGGATATCATCGCGGGGGCCGAGGCCGTCCGCAAAAATTTCGAAGACATCGAGCAGTTTTATTTTGCATACATATAAACCCGATGACAGATGTCGGAGGGCAGAGGACAGAAACAAAACACGCATTGCGGCGGGCACGGTGGCTCGACCGGCGATCGATTCGCCGGTTCGCGCAGGGTCGGCCGGCGTACCGACCAAAACTCGGTGGCCAGGAAACAGCTGCCCGTATCGAGCATCAATTTTTTGCTTTTGCAGCCAGGCGTTCTTTTTCCCGGCTCAATTTTTCTTCAACGACTGAGACCAACTTGCGGGCCTCATGCTGCCAATCTTCATCGGCCGCCAGGTTGGGAACGACGGCGTCGCCTGCAATCTTATATTTTTGGGCCAGGGTTTCCTTTACTACTTCCCGGCGGTTCCCGGCTGCTGTTTGAACGGTTGCCTGGTATTCATTGATGAGATTTGCCAGGCCGCTGGAATCCAGGTTACAGCAGGCCAGGAAGGTATGATTCGGCAGGTTAAATTCGGCTTTCAATCCTTCGTAATCCCGTTGCAGGTGCTCTAATGAAATCACCTTGTCCTGGTATTTTTGCAGCATGCCCCGGAGGCGGTTTTCGATGTCCTTGCGTCTCTGTGCCTGTTTTTCCTCAGAGCTCTGGGAAAGATGCTTGGTCTTTTCCATGACCAGGTCCAATGTGCTTTTAATTTCCCCCATCTGTAGCTTCTCCTATGCGGCATATATATCCCGATTTCAGGGTACCGCAATCAAATCATAAAATTTCGTCATCCGGAGTATTGGAGTGTTGGAGTACTGGAGTATTTTTATTTCCCGGGATCTATAATTCTATCTAATATTAAAGCATGAAACGCATCCCCGGCATTGGAGCTGAACAACCACCCCAGATGCGTCAAACACATGCTGCAAAAACAAATTCGCCAGCTGTAGCCCGCAAACCAGCTGAATTCATCGGTGGCCGCTCCGGCATACCCGCATCCGGTTACATTTTTGAAACAGCCGATCTCAAAGACGATCCCATGGGGGTTGGCAAAGGTGTGCTGGTGGGCCCCCTGCATCGCCATGCGCTCAGCCGGCAGGGTGATGGCCTGGCGGCACTGGCGGCAAACGATATAGGCCTCCTCCTCCGGCTCCTTCCCGGCAGCATCCTCCTCAGCGGTAACAATTTCGCTTTTTTTATCCGGTTTATCGGCCGGAACACGAAGGCAATGAACGTCGTTGTCTATCTCTATAAACATTTATTACTCTGTCAAGGCTTCGGGTTTATTAGGAAATTGGCCAAGGTTGAGTTATTTGTCATTCCTTATTGGTTATTTGCACAAGAAGAATGAGGTCTGTTGGATGGTCGAGATTTTTTTAGGCATCCCCGCGCAGGCCGGCATCCAGTTTGGCATACCGTACTGCAATGCCGCTGTCATCGAGTTCTAAGAACGAATAACCAATAAGACCTAATTCAACATGAATTCGGTTTTGTCAAGATCGGAAAAGCGACTTTTTGAGTACGGCTTTTTCATAGGCCCCGATAATATCCCGTCGAGTGACGATGCCGACCAGTTCGGTGGGATCGTCTGGGGACACCACGGGCATGGTCGAAAAATCCTTGCGGCTGATTTTTTCCAGCGCCGCAAACAGATCATCGTCGGCCGAAACCGTGACGACATTTTCTGATGCCAGATCCTTGGCCACCACCAGGTCTTTTAAATCTTCGTCAAAAATTGCCTCACTGTAATCGTTAAATGAGATGATGCCGACCAATTTATTATCCGCATTGAGCACCGGAAAGCTGTTGAATTTGCTTTTTGATATTTGGTCGGCCATATCTACCACTGCACAGCTTTCCTGGATGGTTTCGACACGAGGGTTCATCACATCCTTCACGAACATGGACTTCAATACATTGATTTCCTTGCCCTCCCGGATGTTTATCCCCCGCCGGGCCAATTTCAAGGTATAGATCGAATCTTTTTTCAGCATGCCGGCAAAAATGGTGGCCAGTATGCATGAAAGCATCAGCGGCAGGATGATTTTATAGTTGCCGGTCATTTCGAAGAGAATCAGCATGGCCGCCAGCGGACCGTGGGTTGTCGCGCTGACCACTGCTCCCATGCCCACGATGCTGTAAGCACCCGGAGACGCTGTCACCGTGGGTAAAAACTGGTGGACCACCGCCCCGAAAAATCCGCCGGCCATGGCCCCCAGGAAAAGAGAGGGCGCAAAAATGCCTCCGGACCCGCCCGATCCGATGGTAATCGAGGTGGCCAGTATTTTAACCACGATCAGCAGCAGCAGCGCGTACCAGGCCAGTTTCTGACCCAGTGCCAGGTCAATACCGCCATAGCCGACCCCCAGAATTTCGGGGAAAAACAGGCCGGCCACTCCCAGGATCAAACCGCCGATAATTGCTTTTAGATACTCCGGGAATTTGAATTCGTCGAACAGGTCCTCGGTCAGGTAGAGGACTTTGGTGAACACCACCCCCACCACCGCGCAGAAAAGGCCCAGTCCCATATACAGGGGAAACTCCCAGGCGCTGATCAGTTCGTAAGTCGGAACGATGAAGGCCGGAACGTCACCGAGAAAAGCACGCGACACCGCGGTGGCCACCACCGAGGAGATCACGATGGGGCTGAAAGTGGCCAGACCGAAGTCGCCCAGAATAACCTCCAGCGCAAACATCGAACCGGCAATGGGCGCATTGAAGGTGGCGGCGATTCCGGCCGCGGCCCCGCATCCGACCAGAGTTCGCATACGGTCCTGGGAAACCTTGAGCAGCTGTCCGAGGGTCGAGCCGATAGCGGACCCGATTTGAACAATCGGCCCTTCACGGCCGACGGAGCCGCCGGTACTGATACTGATGGCGGAGGCCAACGATTTTACCACCACCACCCGCTTGCGGATAACACCCCCCTTGAGGGCAACGGCCTCCATCACCTCGGGCACACCGTGGCCTTTGGCCTCCTTCGCAAAAAAGTACACCAGCGGGCCGACCACCAGACCACCGGCTGCCGGAACCCAGACCTTCAGGTACCAGGGGAGGGCCAGAACCACATGCAACAATTCATCGGATGAACCATAGGCAAGGGTTTGAAAAAAATTGATGAGATGGCGAAACCCGACAGCACCCAGGCCACCGGCCAGGCCCACGGCAACCGCCAATACGGCCATGATGGTATGTTGATTGGTTCTCAATTCACTCAATGTGAAGTGCTTTTGGCTCGCGATTGGTTGATTCATTTAAATATCAACGGGTTAGCGGTCTTGCGGCCCATTTTTACAGAAAAATGTGCCAATGGGCGGTATCGCCCCTTACTATCTGAAAATATTTGTAATTTTTATACTGCCGCTCTGACTTAGTCAAGGAATTAATTGACATTTATTGACAAAATTGAAAAAATGAATATTATTGCATCAAAAAAATAGACACCATCAAATATCAATTGGGTGGTTATGAGAGAGGAAAGACATGCCGGTTTACGAATTTGAATGCGCCCAGGGACACATTACCGAAAAGCTGGTTGCCATGGGGACCAAACATACGAAATGTTCCAAGTGTGAAAAAAGAGCCAAAAAAATTCTGTCCGCCTGCACGTTTGAATTAAAAGGTGGCGGGTGGTATGCCGACGGCTATTCATCCACGCGCCCCAAGAGCGCTAAAACATCGACCTGATATTGCCAGGAGCCATATAAATCCTTTAATTAGTTAGTAAATTTACTTTTGACCCGGCGGTCCGATCCGACGCTGTGCGCAGGCACAGGTCGGATTTTTTTATGGCAATTGACATGCCGCCGACAACATGATAGCCCATAGGCTCAAAAATCGGAGCGGAGGGTTATGAAGCTTTTCTTTATACGCGCATTCCGGGCTGCCAAGCTGGATGCCACTGTATTTGATGAGGTCATGGAGAACGCCAAGCTCATGACCCAGGCCATCATCGTTGTTTTTATCTACGGAGCTGCCGTCGCCTACGGGAGTTTTGCACGGGCGGGGGTAGCCGGGATCAACAGCGCCATATTTATTACCCTCATCGGCTGGTATATCTGGGCTTTTTCGACCTATATCATCGGTGTAAGGCTGTTTCCCGAAACCGGGACCACCGCCGACCGCAAGGCTTTTATGCGGGCCATGGGATTTGCCAGCTCCCCCGGATGGCTGCGCTTTTTGGGACTGGTTCCGGAGATAGGCGGGGCCGTTTTTGCAGTGATATCGATCTGGATGGTTGTGGCGGCGGTGGTGGCGGTAAAAAAGGCTCTCAACTATACCAGCACCCAGCGCGCAGCAGCCATCACCATCGTTTGCTGGATCCTCAGTACGCTCTTTCAGGGGTTGCTGTATATTATTTTCTTTTCGGTTTTCGGCATCTCGCGATAGCATACCTAACCCGGAAAATTCCAGGGGGAAGAATCAGGGCCATGTCGTCTGTCGAATTGGGGCAGCTCACATTTGCCAGCCAGACCGTGTCGGCAAAATTCGTAGATCCCGACGGGCTAGTTGCGGATCGGCCGATAGAAATCCGAACCAATCCAGTTACCGGGCGCACCTGCCGCATCGCCTTCAGCCGCATCCAGGAAAAAGAGACGGGCACCGAGGCGCTGCCACCGCCACCACCGGATGCCGGCACCACGGATGCCTGCCCTTTCTGCCGGCCCCAGGTGGTTTCTCAAACACCCCGGTTGCACCCCGACCTGGCGAGTGAGGCAAGAATGGACCGTGGTGATTCGCTTCTATTTCCAAATTTATTCCCCTACGGCAGCTATTCCGCCGTCAGCCTGTTCGACAACGAGCATTTTGTGGAGATTGGCAAAGCGTCACATGCTTCTTATACGAACTGCTTTTTAAACTGCTGCCGCTATCTCACCAGGGTCCGCGATTACGATCCACAGGCCGTCTATCTGGCCATTACCCAGAATCATCTGCCATCGGCCGGCGGCTCTTTGGTTCACCCACACCTGCAAATCAATGCCGACCGGGTGGCCGCCAATCACCACCGGTTTCTGCATAACCGCGCCAATGATTATTATAGGCACAACGGCGTTTTGCTGTTTTCCAGCTACCTCGCGCATGAAAAAAATGAAGCCACCCGCTATATCGGCGCAACCGGATCCTGGCAATGGATGGCGGCGTTTGCGCCGGAGGGCTTTTTTGAAATATGGGGCATATTGCCCGGGGCCACATCCATGCTGCAGCCTGATCCGACGGACTGGGCGGATCTTGTCCGGGGCGTTCTCAACGTCCAGCGGTTCTATCGCAGCCTCAACCGCAATGGATACAACTTGGGGCTGCTGGCAGTGGAAATTCCGGCCAGCCGGTTTGAATTGCGCCTTGTCATCATGGTCCGTTCAAACTACGCCCCCTGGGTGCGCAGCGATCATACCGGATTCGAAGTCATGCTCGGCGACATGACCACCTTCGTCGCCCCGGAGCAGACAGCTGAATGGGCACGGCCGTTTTTCTCAAACTGAGCGGATTGCGGCGGGGAACGGTTCTTTTAACGTAAAGTTTCAGATGACAGAAAACAGAGGACAGAGGACAGATTGCAGAAATCAGAGAACGGCATCCGGTATTGTCACTCTGTCTTCTGACCTCTGTCAGCTGTCGTCTGTAAAATGACACCTGAAACCTTATTTAGCCTGACACCTGACACCTTCTTTAGAAAGATGACAACCTCATCAAAATATTTAACGCTAACGGCGCTCAGCCTGGCGGCTTTGTTTATAGTCACATCGGTTTGCACCGCCGGCGTCGCTGTCCCGGACCGCGTAACCACCGTCGAAACACCGGTTCGCATCACCGTGCTGACCACGGGTCGCTTTTTCGCTGCCGGCGGCCGCCTGGTGGACATTTACCTCGATGATAAGCATCTGAAACGAATTTTAACCGGCGGCGACGGTTATGGTTACCTTAAATACACGCCGCAAAGCACGGGCTACAAACAGATCAAAGCGCGCTCAAACGGAGACAGCGCCGAGGGATTGCTGCTGGTGATGGCCAAAAAGGATCGGGCCATCGCCATTGAAGTTGAGGATGGATTTAAAACCGCCCTATTTTCCGACGAGATCAAACAAAGCAGCTTGAAGGTTGTTAAAACCCTGAGCAAAACCTATAAAATCATTTATCTGAGCCGGCTTGCCGGCAAAAGCATCACCGGCCCCTGGCTTGAAAAACAAGGTTTTCCCAGATCGGTCATCCTGAAGTGGCAAGGTTCTAACACGTTGAAAGGATTAAAAGAAAGGGGGGTCCAGATAGCTGCCATCATCGGCTCCGCGGCGGTCATATCCGCGGCTGCCGATTCGGTTGACAAACGCTATACCTTCGACAAAACCAAAGAAGGCACAACCGTCAAAAACTGGGATGAAATTGCCGGATTGCTGCAATAGGCCGCTTTTTGCTATTCCGTGCCGGCGTACTTCCTGATCCGACCATCTTCAGCCACTACATAAACGGCGCCATCGCGCCCTATTGCCGGTGAGGACAAGCCGTTGCCGTGAAAATTGGTATCATGTGCCCGGGTTTTCAGATCATAGGTCACGGTCAGCATTTCAAAGGTGGACACATAAACCCGATTGGCCGTAACGGCCGGTGATGAATGGGTCACCCCATGCAAAGTTAACATGCCGGTAGAATTGTCGCCACGAGCCAGTGTGCCGTCGGAGACGTTGAGCACCTGGATATGGTCCTTGGAGACGACGAATACGTACCTGTCCTCAACGATTACCGGAGTGGAGAAAACGGGCTGAGTAGCCTCATAATCCCACATTTCGACGCCGGTCTCTACGTCATAGGCCTGTACCTTGCCGTCTTGTCTTCCAAATACCATCAGCCCGTTGGGGGAGACCGCCACTGAAGAATGCTTTTCAAAGCGGTGCTGCTGGCGCCAGATTACCGAAAGGCCGGTGCCGTCCCATTCAAATACGCCAACGCTGCACAGGTTGTCGGCAATGGCGATGAGCGGCTTGGCCCTGCCGGTGACAACCGCAACCGTGGGATCGATAAAGCGGTCCGGCAAGACAACACCGCTTTGATCTGAAACCGGCGGCGACTTGCTGACCAGATTCCAGGTATCACCATAAAATCGGACAAGGTCACCGGAGCCGGCCGCGCTTTCCGGGAGATCATAACGGCAGGTACCCAGGGGTTTGCGATCAACGAGCTGCACCTGGTTGCCCTCATCGCGCAAAACGAAAAGCTCTCCCTGGAGACCATCAACCGTACCCACGGAAAGATAGACAAAAATCAAGGCTTCTTTCAGCGTTGTCATCACCTTGGGGGATCCGGTAGCAAAGCCGTTGTCCGGGAAGCTGTAGGACCATTTCTGGTTTCTAAATTGATCAATTTTGTGGAGCGTGCTCCGGTAGCGATCTTCACCGGTCTTGCGATTGGATATAACGTAAATATTGCGTTGGTCCGAAACCGATGGCGAGGAAATAATGTGAGTTTCGGATCCGGCATCTGCCAGGGCCAGGGTCCACTTTTCACTGCCGTCCTCGGACCTTAGCGCCAGCAGCAACCCATCCGTGGTACCAATGTAGATGATCTCGCGATCCTGAAAATCGCTTCCGATCACCGGCGAGGAACTGGTGATCCGGTAGGGTTTGGAAATCCAACGCGGGGAAAGCGCAAACCCGCTATCAACCTGCTGAACCCCCTGGCTTGCCAGATTGCCGTGAAAGTGACCCCATCGAATCGGTTTACCGCCGGCACAGCCCACAAGAGCCACCAGGGCAAACACTAGAATTGGTATTCGCCAAAAGATACGCATGCTGTCATCCTTCCTGGAATCTGAATGATATGACCGGAATAGATCGCTTCCTTAATATATTCCATATTTTATGAAATAATCAAGCCCATATTGTATCAATTCAGGGATTATATGCGGATGGTAAAGATTTGCTTTATTAACGAGGGCGGCTTGCGATATCCATTCTAAAAATCCCAAGCACCAAATAACAAAACACAAACACCCAAATTCCAATGACCCAAACGAATCCCACCGATCAAGAATTAAAATCCCCGAAATGGATGGTTCAGTGGTTTGTTGCGGTCATTGAAATTTCGAATTTATTTGGAATTTGGTGCTTGTGATTTGGGATTTGCTCACCAACAAGGTGAACAGCTTATTTCTCGGCGAGGGGATATAGCCTATACTTAAATAATTCCTATCTAAAACCCTACCACCAGCGATACTGCCAGTTGCCGCGATGAAGCACGTGCATGACTTCCAGTGAAAAAAGCAGGGCCATGGATGAGTAGAAAATCCACATCAAAAACAAAATGACCGATGATAAAGAACCGTAAAGCAGATTGACCTCCGAGATATGCCGGATATATAGTCCAAAGAATTTGCGGGCCACCAGCCACAGGATACAGAAGATCACCGCTGAAAAAAGCTGATAGCGCCACTTTACTCTGACATTCAAAAACAGCTTGACGGTAACCAGATAAAAACCGATCAGAACCAGCAGCGACATCAGATTGATCGGCTGGGACCGCGTGTAATCTACCGCCAACCGGTAAAGGTTTTCCAGGTAGGGCGTTTTGTTGATGCTGTTTAAGAAATGCGAGGCCGATGTAGACAGGATGATCCAGATATAGTTGGTGATAAAGAACAGCAGCACCGCAAAAATACTCATGACAACGTAAATCGCCTGTCCCAGGACCAGGTGACGCGCCGGAAGCTCAAATATCCTGCGGTACGATGTTTCTAACGTTTTGAAAATCAGCCCGCTGATAATCGGCAACATCAGAAAGTTAATGGCTTTGAACGAACTGTAAGCATCCGGATTAATGACATGGGTTTTCATCCACTCCCTGGACACAAACGGTATGACCTGGTTCAATTCGTCCGCGAGCAATTCTGTAACCCGGCCGGCCCAGCCGGTGTGGGCAAAAAGCAGGTTCTGAATCAAATCGAACACCAGAATACTCAGCGTGGCAAACGGTATGATCGACAGCAAAAAGACAAAGGAAATCGACAAAGATAAGTTAAAACAGTCATCCTGCAGAAATTTCTTAAAAGATACCGCAAATAACTTGTGGCCAGAAAAATTCGGGCGTAGCGTTAATATCTGGCGTTTAAGAACATAAACGGATAAATATCTCATATGTCGGCATACTCCGCGGCCAGATCTTCACGGATTTCGCTGTTGAGGGATTTGATGTTCGGAAAAAGTTCGGTTAATATTTTCCTTGCATTTTCGATGCTGGTGACGGCTTGGGTTATTTTGCGATACTCAGACTTTGTCAGGTCAACCCGTTCCTTGAGCTCGTCAATATCATCACAAATAAATTCCACCTCGCTGATAACCCTGAAAAAATCTTCTGCTTGCATAAATCTTCCCCTTTTTTGTTGTGTTACACCCCCGAAATAATAAGAGCTCCGACTCTTATTTGGAAAGGCCCCTGGTCTGCCTCCGAAACAGCTTGGACCTTGTGCTCGATGGCGACCATCTGTATAGGCGCCATTCGGGTCAATTGTGTTGACCAAGAGAAGTATCGGCACAACGAATCAAAAGCTTGAGCTTTTTTTCATCTCAGGAGACGGACTAAAAAAGGAGTCGTTCGATCACGATTTTCATTGACGGCAAGATTTTAGCGGTTTGACCAAAAGAGTCAAAATCTTTGGTCCGTCTCCTTTATTCAAATATATTTCGATCGTAATTGAATGAACAGCGAATAGCTTAAAGCTGATATTCAGAATAGTTGGCCTTTGCGCTTTGCGCTATGAGCTATATTTTGGTCGTCTGCTCCCGGGGAAACTTACATGGAATCGGCCAAGGTAGCGGTGTTGAGGGATCGTCAAGGCGCCAAGATCAGGCGCCCCCTTTGTCTGGTGCGGTGTCCTGCTGGGACCATCGTGGGATTTGCGGCATCAGTTCTTCTAACATCATCACTCTTTGCTGGGGCGTAAAATTGCGATGTAATCGAATCTCTTTGTCCGGATAGGTATCGGTATCCTGAAGGCGCTTCCAGAAATCAATCATGGCCTCAGGCGCGTATTGGGAACGCGCAACCAGCAGAAGGGCAATGGCCGCCGCTTCTTTTTCATAAGCTTCATCGTATTCACGATCCAGGGGGTCGAGATCGGCCGCGTGGACATATCCCCATTTCATCCAGCCACTTCCGCCGATGGCCACCGTTCCCTGGCTGGCCGCCATAATGGCGATGCTGGTAGCCATTTCTGCGACACTGAAAAAGATATCGGTTGCCATGGTGAACTCCACCGGTTCGGTATGCCGGGCCAGGGCGTGGGCCATCTCTCCGGCCAAAACAGCTGCAATCTCATCCTCGTTCCGGACGATATCCAAAAATCCGGACCAGACAAAAATATAGTTGCCATGGACCGCACGAACATCGACAATTTCGGGAGCATCGAAAAGATGTATCTGCCAGGTCTGCCGCTCCGCGTCGGCTGTCTGAACCAGATGATCGAAAACTGATAGAAGCTGCTCATCGCGGGCATGATCGGCGACAAGTGCATGGTCCTCGCACAGGGAAGTAAACAACCGTTGACCGTACTCTGTTTCTGCTGGCGTGGGAGGGCCGGGCCGGGGAATCATGCCGGCCGGAACGGGCACGTGCTTGACGGTGCAGCCACCGGCAAACAACAGGGTCAGGCAGGCCCAAAGCCAAACCATCCGAATATGCACAGGCGAATTCATTGCGGCAAATAACCTCAACAGCATCGCTATCAGGATTAGGCCCTCAACAGGCAGACATCATCGAAAGGATAAAAGACGCTGGTTAGCGCAACTCGTATAACACAAGCGTTCCGGAAAGTAAATGAGGAACCAGGGGCGTATTCGCCTATCTCGCAGCGGGTGCGGCTTTCCAGCCGCGATGGGTATATAATCGAGCATAAATATTCGCGGCTGGAAAGCCGCTCCCCCAAAACGATGAAAACCGTTCCATGTCTAAAACAATAAACCGCCATATTTCAAATCTGATAAATTGCTTTCAGAAAGGTTTTATGGTTAAACACGTAAAGCAGCTTCATTTTGAGGGAATGCTCAACAAAAGAAGGAAAACCAGAACTTTGTCTGATCAAAAAAAACCCCACATGCACGCAACGGACAACCTGGTTGAATCGGTTCCCTTCAACCAGGCCTATTGGGTGGAACCCGGCAAGTTTATGGCGGGGTGTTATCCGGGAACCGAACATCCCGACGACGCCCGGCCGAACATCCCGACGACGCCCGGGACAAGCTCAACGGCCTGCTGGCGCATGGAATTCGCCGCGTGATCAATCTGATGGAAACCAAAGAGCTCAACCGGGCCGGCAACCCCTTTGTGCCCTATGAGGATCAGATGACCGCCATTGCACGGGCCATGGGGTGCGAGGTCGCGTTTGACCGCCGGCCAATAAAGGACTATGGTATTCCCGCCCGACCTGATATGGCCGGCCTTTTGGACCGCTTGGACCGCTGCATCAAAAACGCCACGCCGGTATATGTCCATTGTCTCGGCGGCATCGGGCGCACGGGAACCGTTGTCGGCTGCTACCTGGCCCGGCACGGTTATGCATCCGGCCCGGGCATTCTGAAAGCCATCCAGGTGCTGAGAAAAGATACCGCTACCGGCAGTCTATCATCACCGGAAACCGATAAGCAAATTGAGCTGGTTTGTTCCTGGCGTCCGGGAGAATAGCAAAGTAGAACCCATGAATTTCAATCCATCTGAAATCGCTTCGCAATTGGCCGCCGCTGCCAAAGCAGATGTCCAGATCAACAAACCACTGGCGCCCTATACCTCCTATCAAATCGGCGGCCCCACAGCCGTCTGGGTTGCACCGGCAGCGGAGGGCGACGTCGGCAGGATTCTCGAACTCGTAAACCGCAACGACCTCCCGCTTTTCATACTGGGGCGGGGGTCGAACGTACTGATTTCAGACAGGGGATGGGATGGCGTCACCCTGTATCTGGGCAACAATCTCAGCGGTGTCACGTTTGACGGCAGAATGGCCAGGGCGCTGGCCGGCACCCTGCTACTGGAGGTGGTTCGGGCAGCCGTCAAAAGGGGCCTGGCCGGGATGGAGCAACTGGCCGGAATTCCAGGCGGGATCGGCGGCGCCCTGCGCATGAATGCCGGGGCCTTCGGACAGGAGATCGCTAGCACGACCCGTTCTGTCAAGGGCTTCCGGCACGACGGCTCGCCTTTTCAGGCCGCTCGCCAAGATATTACCTTCGACTACCGGCGGGTACCGGAGTTGGAAGATGTTATCATTACCTCCGCTGATTTCGGTTTTGAAGAATCAGACCCGCACATTCTGTCCGGGCGTATGGAGGATATCCTCACCCTGCGCGCTAAAAAGCAGCCGCTTCGATATCCCTCCTGCGGCAGTGTGTTTAAGCGACCTGCCGGCTATTATGCCGGGGCGCTGATTGAAGAGGCCGGACTCAAGGGGGAACGCATTGGCGGCGCAATGATCAGCCCGAAGCATGCCGGATTTATCCTGAACGTGAATGGGGCCTCGGCTGCGGATGTTTATGCGTTGATCAATCTGATCGAAAACAGGGTTTTCGATCGCTTCGGTGTAAAACTCGAGCGGGAAGTCCGGTTGATCGGAGAGTTTGATTGAATCGGCTCCCATCAGCACCGGTCGACAGCCGGTACCTCACCCGTTTTTATATCCCCCTGGCCATCCAGGCTGCCTCCCAGGCTTTGTGTTATCCTCTGGTTGCCATGGTGGCCTCGCGCGGTCCCGGGGGACCCCTAAACCTGGCCGGTCTGGCTCAGGCCAATATCGTCATGTTCTTCTTCGGCATGTTTGCCATCAGCTATGTGACCACCGGAATGGTGTTCGCCAAGACACGCGAAGGATATCAAAAATTCCGGTTTGTCACCCTTCTGACCGGTTTTACGGTCGTCATCATTCAGGCAATATTGTGTACCCCGGCCCTGGCGCATTTGCTTTTCGGTTCGGTAATTGGTCTGCCGGCAAGCATTGAGCAGCCGGCCCGGATCGGGTTTATGACCAGTATTCCGCTTCAGTTTCTCTTCTTTTTGCGAATCCCTTATTTTGTCGTCATGTACATCGGCAAGGCCACCGGCATGGCAAGCTTTGCGACCATTGGCCGCATAACCCTGACAGCCTTGCTGTCCCCGCTCTTTTGCATGCTGGACCTGGTCGGCCCGGTCTGGGCGGTGGTCTGCCTGACCATCCCGGTGGCCATCGAAGTGCTGATGTCCAGGATATTCGCCGCCCCCTTTCTAAAATCCCTTGTATCTGAGCCGGAAAACCCGCCCAGGGCCCGGGAGATTTTCTGGTTTAATCTCCCGCTGTCAATGGGCGGTTATTTTCTTTCCATCTCCGCCATCATACTGGCGGGATTCATCGCCCGGGCCCCGAATCCCGACCGCATTCTGCCGGTGTATTATCTGGCACTCGGCCTGGCCAACCCGATGGCCTTTGCAGCCACCCGCATTCAAACTGTCGTCCTGGCCTTTCCGCCCCGATCGGAAACCGATCGCCGGACCTTGCATTTTGCCGTGGCGGCCGGATTTACGCTGGGCCTTTTGCCGTTGATCTTCTCCCTGCCCGGTCTGATTGAGTTTTACTATGTCAAGCTGCAGAGGCTCACCGTCCAGGATCTCCAACTGGTGCGATTAACGGCGGTATCGCTGATATGCTTTCCGTTGAGCGTGGCCATCCGAGCCCAGAGTGAAGGTCTGGCCGCCTGGCAAAAAAAGCCGGTGACCGTTCTCGCCGGACATGCCCTGTTCATGGTCACCATGATCACCAGCGGTTTCACCCTGCTCAAATTCGGTGTCCCGGGGCACCTGATCGGACCGGTCGGACTGACCCTTGGCAGCCTGGCATCCTCAGCCACCATGCGGTTATTGCTCAACCGCGTCAAAGAACGGAATATCCCGGTGGGGCCGACGACGACATCCATCGGGCAAATCCGCTAAAAACTGGCTTCAGAATACCATCTTATATTCGAATGCTGCGTTGCAAGCCGACGCAGGCGGGACTCCGCTTTTGCGTCGACCTGCGCCTTGCCTTCGAGCATAACCTGGCATCCTGAAGCCAGTTTTGCGTATCTTATATGATCTTACGAAACGGCAACCGGTCAAACAAAGTCCTGCAACTTAAAGCCAGTTTTCAATATTTTCTATGGTCACGGTGCCGCTTTTGAGAAGTATTTCATTAAAAGTTAGAGCCTCTTGAATTTTGATAAAAATCTAACCAAAACAGCATTCAAGTTTCCCCGGAAAGTGCCGAAGAATTAATAGACAAGCCTATCCGTGCAGGCTTTTCAGGAAAACAAAAAGGCACTTTTAAAAGGGGATAATTCCATGATTCACACAAATCCAAGATGTATACTTATCGGGTTGATGGCCTTTACCTTCGTTTGCTTTTTGAGCGGCAGCGTGTTTGCCGGCGGCGGTTTTAGCTTTAAGTGGGGCAACGATACGGATGCCGGGCAGCAGCAGGTGAAAACCAAATCCAAACAGAAGACAGGCGGACCGCCCGCTCATGCTCCGGCTCATGGATATCGCGCCAAGTACCAGTACCGCTATTATCCTTCAAGCAATGTGTATAAGGATACTGAAAGAGGCCTTTATTTTTATCTGAAAGGCGACAGGTGGGAGGTCGGCGCATCTTTGCCGCTACCCCTGAGAGAAAAGCTGGGAGAATCCGTCAGCCTTGAGTTGGATACCGACAAACCGTATATTCATCATGCGGAGCATGTTAAAAAATACCCGCCCAGGAAATCCAAGCCCAAAAAGAAAAACAAATGGGCCAGGACAAAATAGGCGCGGCGTCTCGGCCCGATGTGATCTGATGACGTGCTGGGTACCGGTGCTGAAAGCTGCCCGATCACAGCCGGCGGTTTTCAGCGCCAGTGCATTCTAGCGCGTCATTGACGTTTTCTACAAGCCTGAAATGGATGCCCCCGGCGCGGATATATTTCAGGGATAGCGTCTAATAATTTCTTGACAACCGACCTCATTTTCGATAGGCAAACATTGTACAGATCGTCTATGAATCGGATTTGACGACCGGCATCGATTCTGTTCTCAACATCTCTTCAGATTTGTTCTTCGCATCTGGATCCTCCTCCAGGCTGACACCTGATACCGAGCAGACAATATCCTGACCGCAGCTAGGCTTAAACAACAATCTCCCGTAAATTATTAACCCTTATGGAGATGGCTACCCTGCGGATTTTGGGAAGGTGCCCGTATCAAGACCTTCAGAAGTTCGCCCTCACTCGAAAATTTTCTTTCATGTTAATCGCCGCCCGGTCGGGCTGCCAGGCTAATCCGGCCCTGTAAGCCATTGCGGGCGGCACATAACAATAACGCCCAAGAATGAAAGGAGGACCTCTATCATCACATCACGCAGCATTGTTCGGAAAGCGGATGCCATCTTTCCGGCGAATGGGTGATCCTGACCGATCCGGTGATTGCGGGTATGGGGGAAATCAGGCAGTTAATGGCGCGCGGATGCTTAAGCGTTTATGCAAATGGACCGCCTTATTCGTTTATTGCAAATTGCTGGTCTATACCAGCAGAAAGGAGAAACGAATATGAAAAAGGAGAAAAAGATTTTAAACAAAACTCCCGACAAAATTTCAAGACGGTCAATGATCAAAGGCATGGCTGCCGCAGCCGGTGCGGCAGCTGCGGCAGTCGGGTTTCCCTGGGTCAAACGCAGCGCCGCCCAAGCACCGATCGTCCTGAAAATGCAAAGCACATGGCCCACCAAGGATATTTTCCATGAGGACTTTCTTGATTGGGTCAAGAAGGTGGAAGAGATGACCGGGGGCCGCTTGAGGATCGACGCCCTGCCGGCAGGTGCCGTCGTGCCTGCCTTTGAATTGATCGAAGCCGTCAGCCGGGGCACGCTGGATGGCGGCCATGGCGTTTCCGCCTACTGGTTCGGTCGCAACCGTGCCGTCAGCCTTTTCGGCACCGGTCCGTCTTTTGGATTGGACGCCGAGGGAATGCTGTCGTGGATTTATTATGGCGGCGGGGCGGAGCTTTATCGTGAACTCATTCAGGATGTTCTTAGGATGGAAGTCGTCTCTTTCTTCCACGGACCCATGCCAACGCAGCCCCTGGGATGGTTCAGGGACGAGATCAAAGACCCGGGCGCAATCAAAAACCTCAGGTACCGGACCGTGGGGCTCTCAGCCAGCCTCTTTCAGGAAATGGGGGCGGCGGTTAAAATTCTGCCCGGCGGCGAGATCATTCCATCGATGGAGCGCGGTGTTCTGGATGCAGCCGAGTTCAACAACATGTCCTCTGACAAACTCCTGGGATTTCCGGATGTAAGAAAGCTCTGCATGCTGCAAAGCTACCATCAGCCCTGCGAGTTCTTTGAGGTCACGTTCAACAAAACCAAGTGGGAGACAATTCCGCAAGATCTGCAGAGCATTGTCAAATATTCTCTGATGGCCCAATCTGCCGATATGAGCTGGAAGTTCCATGACCGCAACTCTTCTGACATGATCGAAATGGAGCAACAAAGAGGCGTAAAATTTCACGTAACCCCGACCTCCGTGCTCAAAGAGCAATGCAAGGCATGGGACCGCATCATCGCGCGCGAGAGCAAGGAGAATGATTTCTTTGCCCGCGTCATCAAATCCCAGAAGGATTATGCCCGTCGGGTGGTCCGCTGGCGCTCACAGGTCATGGTCGAAAACAACACCGCCTACGAACACTGGTTTGGAAAAGTCTGATCAGGAATTTAGTTATTTTTAAACAACCCGGGACGTCCAACTCTGGCAGGGACGTCCCCTTTAATCAAACCGTTTAGCAAGGAGAGGTCTATTGGTGGATAAATTCGTTAAATTCATTGACGGTATCAGCCATTGGGTCGGCAAAATCTTTGCCCTGCTCTTTCTGCCGCTGGTTTACGCCTTGGTTCATGAAATCGTTGCCACCAAGGTTTTTGCCAGACCGACCGTGTGGGCCTTTGATTTGAGCTACATGCTCTATGGGGCCATCTTTATGATGGGAGCCGCATATACGCTGGCCATCGATGGCCATGTTCGCGGCGATATGTTCTATCGCCTCTGGCGACCCCGGGTACAGGCAACGGTAGATCTCGTTTTATACATTCTGGTCTTCTTTCCTGCAATGATCGCTCTTCTGTATGCCGGCTGGTCTTACGCGTATTACTCATTTTCCATCAATGAAAAATCACTTCAAAGTCCCTTCGGGCCCATCATCTGGCCGCTTAAAATGGTCATCCCGGCAACCGCATTTCTCATGTTGCTTCAGGGCATTGCCCAGGTCATTAAATGTATACGCTGTCTTCAGCGGGGGAGGTGGGAATGAGTCCCGAAATCCTTGGAATGATCATGCTGGCGTTGCTCTGTATCGCCATCTTTGTGGGATACCCAACCTGTATTACCCTTCTGGCTCTCGGCTTTTTCTTCGGGTGGGTCGGTTTCGGGCTGGAGCGGGTCGCCAATCTGATGGTTTCCCGGTATTTCTTCGTCATGTCAAACGATGTGCTTATTCCGGTGTGTATTTTCGTATTCATGGGCTATGTGGTGGAACGCTCTGGTATTCTTGACCGGCTTTTCCGTTCCATCCAGGTGGCCACCGGACCGGTGCGGGGATCGTTGTACTTTACAGTGTTGCTGACCTGTACCATCTTCGCCGCCGCCACGGGTATAATTGGTGCTTCGGTAACCATCATGGGCCTTTTGGCCATGCCTGCCATGATGCGGGCCAAATACGATGTGCGGCTTTCAGCCGGGGTGATTACCGGGGGCGGATGCCTCGGCATTCTGATTCCGCCAAGTGTTCTTCTGATCCTGTATGGCGCCACGGCCGGAGTGTCCACGGTTAAACTCTATGCCGGTGCCATTTTCCCGGGTCTTATTCTCTTCGGACTGTATGTCAGCTTCGTTGCTGTTATGGTTTACATCAGACCCCGGCTGGGACCAGCCCTGCCCAAGGAAGAAAGGGATTTCCCGCTGAAGCAGATTGTCTGGATGCTGGGGACTTCAGTGCTCCCTGTGGCGGTGCTCATCTTTTTTGTCCTTGGATCGATCGTTACCGGTTGGGCGGCGCCCACGGAAGCTTCGGCCTGCGGTGCATTGGGGGCCCTGATCTTGAGCGCGGTGTATGGCAAACTAAACTGGAGTATGTTGAAAGATGCCATGCTCGAGTCCATTAGAACCTCCAGCATGGTTCTCTTTTTGATGTGTGGATCAAGCCTATTCGCATCCGTCTTTGCGCTTCTGGGCGGCGCCCAGGTCATCGAAGATTTCGTGCTGGGTCTCAACCTTTCACCGGGGGCCTTTATCTGGATATCCATGGCTGTTATTTTCCTGCTGGGATGGCCGCTGGAGTGGACAGAGATAATCATTATCTTTCTGCCCCTGTTTCTGCCGCTGTTGCCCCATTTCAACGTTGATCCGCTCTGGTTCGGCATCCTGGTGGCTGTCAACCTCCAGACCGCTTTTCTTTCACCACCGGTTGCAATGGCCGCTTTTTATCTAAAGGGCGTCTCACCATCGCAGGTCACACTGATGGATATTTATTGGGGTATGGGAGCTTTCATGGTGCTCCAGGTAATCGGTCTGGTCATCGTCTTTATGTTCCCGGAGCTTTCCACCTGGCTGCCGCAGGTTGTATTCGGATAGAAGACATTTCACGTCTTTTCGTCACTATAGTTTTAAAGATTTCAGGATGACAAGCGCCACGGGCACGACGACCGCGAGCATTTTATCTGGGCTGGCGGTCCCGCATATGATCATTTAATGCAATTTTGAAAAATGCTTGTATTCCCGGCACTGGATGCGCTCTGAGGGACCCTCTCCATCGCCTCTTCAATACAATCCTCAGGCCCACCCCGGTACCTGATAATCTCGGCTTTTTCTTTTTTCCCGTTCACGGCAAATACTTCCGCGCAACGCGCAATCCAGCTTTCGCAGCCAATGCATGCGCAAAAGGTTGTGAATTGCTCTGGCGCTATTGCTGCAGCTTGGCCCCGAATGGTGAACCCTGCTCGTGGGGGCGAAGTGCTTTGGGCCGCGATCCAGGCCCTGAACCTGGGAGTCAGTTTTTTATTGACAGGACCCCGCCAAAATCTTAGTTGCTATAGTCTTTGATTCAACGACCACCCGCAAAACGGGTGGTTTGGGTTTCCCCACCCTTATGGGCGGGGGGAGACAAAAGCACGCCAGTGCTTCAAACGTTGCGGGTGTAGCCGGGTGATAGTCCCGCAATGGCGGGATTTGAAAACAACCAAAAAAAGACCTGCGCCGGCTAAGGGATCTATCAATGGCGTCTGACTCCACTCCAAAAACAGAATCAAGCCCCGCCGGCACAGACCGGCGTTTTGACACCGAAAAAATCCTGGCGTTGTCCATCGGCCATTTTATCCATGATGTCTATACCGGTTTTCTGGCGCCGCTGTTGCCGCTCTTGATCGAAAAGCTGTCCCTGTCCCTGACCCAGGCGGGCTTTTTGTCGACGATCATGCAACTGCCGGCCTTGCTCAATCCGCATATCGGCCAATTGGCCGATCGCATCAGCGGGCGCTATTTTGTCATTCTGGCCCCGGCTCTCACAGCCGTTCCCATGAGCCTGATCGGCATGGCCCCCAGCTACGGTGTTCTGCTGATTCTGATGTTTATTACCGGTGTCAGCGTCTCCGTATGGCATGTACCGGCACCGGTGATGATTGCGGAATTGTCGGCCGCCAGAAAAGGCCGCGGCATGAGTTTTTTCATGACAGGCGGTGAGCTGGCCCGCAGCGTGGGACCATTGGTCGCGGTGGGCGCCGTTTCTGTTTTCGGGCTTGAAGATTTCTACCCGGTAATGATATTCGGCCTGCTGGCAACGGTTTGGCTGTATTTTAAGCTTCGAACGATTCCGGTCAGGCAGGTTGGTTCGCGCCGCAAATTTTCGGTTCTGGAAACCTGGCGCACGCTGAGCTTTGTTTTACTGCCGCTTTCGGCCATTCTCGTTGCCCGCGGTTTCATGCACGCCGCCATGACCGCATTTTTGCCGACCTACATCAAAATGGAAACCGGCAACCTCTGGCTGGCCGGCATTGCGCTGACCCTGTTTGAAGCTGCCGGTGTAGCCGGTGTTTTAATGGCCGGCTCCATCAGCGACTGGTTTGGGCGCCGCAAAACCCTGCTCGTCTCGCTGCTGGGAGCGCCCCTTTTCCTTTTTATATTTACGTTAAGCGGCGGGTGGATCCGGCTGGCGGCTCTGATTGCAACCGGATTTACCCTCTTGTCAACCAGCCCCGTCATGCTGGCACTGGTCCAGGAAAATGCCAGACAGGCGCCCGCAGCCGCCAACGGCTTTTATATGATGGCCTCATTTATCGCCCGCTCGGCAGTGGTTGTGGTGGTCGGGTTTATCGCCGATAGGATCGGATTGAATGCCACCTATCTGAT
>WOR8_10001637_pt1 | contig 22554 bp, 10 predicted proteins | sample DeeMarSeWOR38_10_FD_19890 | JGI IMG/M metagenome (IMG submission 19890) | reverse complement strand
TGATCCAGACCATCGGTCTTTCCGACTTCAGGTCATTTAGCTTTGTCCATAACCGGGCTTTTTCTTTATGTATATCTTTAGAAGCAATCCCAGCAATCTCATTGGCCAAACGGCGCAGGATATCTGTATCTTTATGCGACAGCTTAATCTCATGTGCCGCAGGCGGTGGCGTATGATGACCGGGATCGTGCAACATTTTTAATCTCTCATATGCTTAAAATACTACCATTGTGCCGGCATAAAATCATCGACGTCGGCCTGCGTGATAATATGCTTTGGTAGATACCGTACCGGTTCCAGTTTTTTACCCTCGAACCACTCGGCGGCTGCGTGTACGGCAATAGCGCCGTCACCTTCAGCCGACTGATATGTGATAGCTAAAGCATCGCCCGCTTTGATCGAGTCCATTCCCGTCTTGCTGTTACCTGCTGCTACGATAACAATATCTTTTCTGCCGGATTTTTTTACCGCTTCCAGCGTACCGGTCATTGTAAAGCCGTCGCCGGCAAGCACCAGACCTTTCAATTCGTCGCCGTACTTAATAAGCCATGCTGATACTAACTGCATTGTACCTTCGGCCTCAAGGTTGGCCGAGTCCATAACGAGCATTTTCATATCAGGTGCATATTCAGCCAGCTCAGTAATGGGAGCATAAGTGCGTGCAAAAAACGGCGAGCTACCGGGCATGTGCCTGACAATTGCGTATCCACCCTTTTTATCCAATGCATCTGCAAATGTCCGTGCCAGCATGCGGAACTGTCCCCAGTCATCCGGGCCGGTCCACGCCAGGCAGTATTTCATCGCCTTATCGCATGGAATGGTATTGGATGTTATGCAGGGGATGCCCGCCTTGTAGATACGTCGCAGCAGGGGGGTGCAGGCCGTTGCGTCAACAGGTGCGAAAATAATCATGTCAGGCATCTCATTGATTGCTTGGTCCGTCTGCTGGGCCTGTAGGTCCATGTTCCAGTTGCTGTTATAGATTTTTACTTTCATCTGATAGGCATCAGCCATAACCTTGAAACCGTTGACATACGCGGTCCAGTAAGGATGGTCGCCAGCCTTAAGAAGTACGATGCGTTTTCCGCGCGGGCCGTCTTTGGGGGATACGGGCATGTCGACCTTCTCGACATTCCAGCCGGCATACTCGATGTCCCACCAGTATCCTTTGTCGGTTTCCGGTAGTGCTTTCGGGTCTGCGGGGCGTTGAGGAATAGTTACCGGTTCGGTTTGCGGCAGAATATATGGCTGTCCATCCGTGCCCCTTAATGAGTAGACATCTAATTCCGGCATTGTTTTGTAATCGATATGAACAGGTGCACGGCTGCGAATAAAGTAAATTGCGCAGATCGCCACGATAACTACGGTCACAACAATTATAATGCCGACCGGGATAAAGCAGTTTTTATTGACCATTGTACGGCCTATTTTATGTGCTTCTTCCATCAGGTCTGGCCTTTGTCCTTTCACCAAGTTATGTTTGTATATTATAAATGCTTCGTAAAGAACAACCAGTGCGAGAATCATTCCATTAACAAATATCTGCACTTCAAATCCAAGCCCGAAGCAGCCGATGCCGTTGAAAAGTGTCGTCAGCATAAGAACGGCAAAGTAGCTTTTCAGCACGCTCCCCTTACCTCCGCTCAGAAGAGCGCCGCCGATGATTACTGCCGACAGAACAGTCATAAGCGTACGGCTGCCCAAAATTGTCGCCGAGGTCATCGAACTGAGACTTGCTGCGAAAAGTATTCCTCCGATTGCTGCTGTCAGTCCACAGATAATAAAACCTGCGATCAGATAACTATCCCGCTTAAGACCGGCCAGCCAGGCGGTTTGCGGATTTCCTCCGATTATAAAAAATGAACGTCCCATCGGAGTTCGGTTCAGAAACAGTGTAAATGCAATAACCATAACCAGCGTTATAATTACAATCGGAGGCAAAAAAGGAACCAACGGCGCTTCAAGCCAGTCGGCAAAACGAAAATCGTCAATCGCCTTTGAGCCACCCTTACTGTAAAGATGCATCAAGCCTGTTACTACCGTCATTGTTCCGAGAGTGACTATAAATGAATTGATCCGGGCTTTTACAACCAGCAGCCCGTTGACTAATCCTGCCGATGTCCCGGCAAGAACTGCCAGCAGTATTGATCCGATCCAGCCAAACGCAGGCTGCAGACCGATTACCAGCATTCCACAAAGCATAACTACCGCCCCGATGGACAAGTCAAGCTGTCCCAGTATAAAGATAACAGTAAAACCAATGGCGACAATGCCATTAAGGCTGGCGCCTTTCAGAATGGTTGTCACATTATGTGTCGAGAAAAAGTTGGGTGCAAACACAGATAATCCCAAAAAGAGCAATACCAGCATAAACAAGGCCCGATTGTTGTTACAAAAGCTGGATAAGCTATGACTGCCGAGTTGTTTACGCATAATCCTTACCCCGCTTTCGTAGCTGATACTGGTGCAGGCCAACAACGACGATGAAGATTGTCCCGGTCACGATATTCTGCTGGAACGTGTTTATGCCGATGAACGTCATAATGTTGGCTAAAAAACCTATTACCAGCACGCCTCCGAATACACCCAGCATATTCCCTCGTCCGCCGCTGAGCATCATCCCGCCTATAACAACAGCCGTAACCGATTTGAAGTCATACCCCTTGCCCAGGTAGAACACGCCGAGTTTGTTCATCGAGGTAATAAATATACCTGCAATTGATGCACAGAATGCCGCTGCGAGAAAGTCCATCAAAACTATGAGAGGAACATTAATGCCTGTCGTTTTTGCCGCAGCCTTCGATGAGCCGACGAGTTTGGATTCGATCCCGAAGCGTGTTCGGGTCAGCACCATGTGATATACAACGAACATAAGGACCATGACAGCAACAATTAACGGCACCGGGCCAATGCTCAAGCGAAAAATATTTATAAAGGCCGCACCCGCTGTACCGGGCTCAATGTTTGGATAGACCTGAGTGTTGCTCCATGTAAATCGCATGAAACCTTCCATGAAGAACGCTACAGCCAGTGTCCACAAGATTGGGTTCGCATTGAATCGTCCCACGACAAAACCGTTCATAGCGCCGATCAGCATTCCCGCCGATACTCCCAGGAACAGGGCAGGTGCCAATCCAAGGGGCAGTGTCGCCACGCTGATGATTCCGGAGAAGGCCATTATAGAAGGAATTGACAAATCGGCCATATTGCCGGAATAAGTAACAAAGGCCATGCCGGCTGCCACGATGCCGAGCAAGGAGACTGCATTCAGAATGCTCATCAGGTTTTTGGATGTAAGGAACTCATCGGAAACAAATGTGCCCGCTATGAGCAGCAGTAGGGCGATAACGTAGATGCCGGCCCGGTCGTATATCACGGCGAGTGGTGATAAGCTTATTGCCTTATTAGCAGACCTCATCCAAGCTCTCCATTCATTGCCAACAGCACGGATTCCTCAGAAAGCTGATTTTTCTGCATTTCAGAAATCAAATGCCCGTCCCTCATTACGACCACGCGATCGGAAAGCCCAACTAATTCAGGCAGATCGGAGCTGATAAGTATGATAACCCGGCCGTTATCCGCCAATTCGATTATTGCCTTATGAATCTTCATCTTGGCCTTGATATCTACCCCGCGAGTGGGTTCGTCGAGTACCAGAATGGTCGGGTCAGCGGCAATCCATTTGCCGAGAAGAACTTTCTGCTGATTACCTCCGGACAGGTTGCTAACGTCTACCAAAGCTGAGGAAGTAATAATGTCAAGGTTCCTGATCAACTCTGTGGTTTTCTTGTTCTCATGACGTGAGGAATATATGCCGCATCGCGTGTGGCGATCAATTATTGCCGAAACGATATTCTGTTTCACTGACAGCCGCAGGAACAGGCCGTCTGTTTTGCGGTCTTCCGAAAGATACAGCATTCCGTGTTCCATTGCCGTGGAGTACGAATGTTGCTTAAGCTGCTTGCCTGCCACTTCGATCGTTCCGCTGTCAAGTGGATCCAGGCCACACATCGAGCGTACCATCTCAGTTCTGCCGGCGCCGGTCAGGCCTGCCACACCCAGTATTTCACTCTTTCGGGCATGAAATGATACATTATGAAAGAAGCCTTTTCGTGTAAGGTTGTTTATGGCCAGGATTGTCTGGCCAATAAGGGGTTTACGTTGTACGTAGAATTCATCTATAGTCTGTCCCACCATCATCTGTACGACCATAGGGGCAGTGACTTCATTGATTGTCTTAGTGTCAATAATCCTGGCGTCACGCATTACCGTAACTCGGTCGGCTATCTCAAATACCTCAGCCAGATGATGCGAGATGTAAATGATTGTAATTCCTCGATTCTTCAGTTGCCGAATGATTTTAAAAAGCCTTCCGACTTCATCTCGTGATAATGCTGATGTCGGTTCGTCCATTACCAATATGCATGGATTGCTTCCCAGAACCTTTGCTATTTCCACGAGCTGGGACTGATGATGGCTGATATCTTCGATTGCCTTGAGCGGGTCTAAATCCAGGCCTACTTTTTCGCATAGACGCGAGGCCTGCTGCACCATTGCTTTTCTGTCAAGCCAGAATCCGTATTTGCGAGGCAGCCGGCCGATGAGCAGGTTTTCGGCGATGCTGATAGGGCGTGCTAGGCTGAGTTCCTGATAAATCATGCCGATGCCGTATGCCCTTGCGATTGCCGGTGAGTGCAGCTTTACTTCTTTTTGTCCGATGAAAATGCTGCCGGTGTAATTGTTGAAAGAACCGGCAAGTATCTTCATCAGCGTGGACTTGCCTGCGCCATTTTCACCCATGATGGCATGAACTTCCCCCACCCGTGCCTCAAAATCAACGCTATCCACCGCCAGTGTGCCGGGATACCTCTTCGTGACGCCTTTCATCCTCAGAGCTATGCCAATGTTATCAGAATTCGATGTCATATTCGTCAAGATTCAAAGGGTATTGCCCATACTCGCGTACGAGTTTTACGATATAGTCATAAGTATGTCCCGATATGTTACCGGTAACGGAATGGTCTGACTGGAAAATGTAACCACCGCCTTTTGCCGCGTTGAGTTTTCGAAGCACTTCTTTGCGGATTTCCTTTTCGTCGCCGGTCTCCCATATCTGAATATTACTGTTTCCACAGATACCGAGTTTATTACCATGTTTATGACGTAGGTCTACAGCGTCAAGGTCCGCCTTGGCTTCCAGGGGATTGATAGCGTCGATACCGATTTCGATGTAGTCATCGAGTATCCGATTAATATTGCCACAGCCATGGTATATCACCATTAAATCTTTTGAATGAGCATATTCGGTCATTGCCTTTACCCATGGCTTGAAATACATGCGCCAATAATCGGGAGAAAAAAACATGTCTTTTTTATAAGCCACATCACCCCATATCACAAAGCCATCCAGCAAACCATCTGCGGCATCTATTTGTGCTTTTGTACAATCCAGATAGAACTGGCCGATTCGGTTGATGACTTTTCCCATACGTTCCGGATACATTCCAATCCACAGCATGTTGTTTTCCGGGCCGATCAGCCGTGTCAGACACTCGTTGCATTCGATTATACTGCCAAAGACCGGAAAATCCGGGTACAGAGATTTGACGGTTTCCGTCCATGCCGGCGAGTTCCGCTCAAAACCGTCTCCTACACCCGCGATCTGATTGTCGCCGGCCTCGTGGTAGCGACGATTGTCATAAGGATCATCGAACTGGAGTGCTTCGAGTTTATCGATAGTGTTAGTTTCGAAGTCTATGAATTCCGGCATCGGAGCGTTGAACTTTTTTCGCATTATCGCACAGAAACCGGTCTTGACGACCACTTCTTCGCTGCTTTCCTTCAGAGTCTCGAATGGGCGGATAAATGGGTCCATGTTCGGAACAGTAACGATCCAGTCCAGATCGTAGAAGAAATACGGATTGGCATCATCGGCTAATCCAAGGTCTTTTCGCCATTGTTCAATGAAGCTGCCCCAGAAGAAGTCACTAATTGGCACCCTGTCCGGTTCCTGGTGAGAAAGCGTTTTTCTCATCCGGTCAAGTTTCTTAATTGTGCTTTTTTTACGCATGTGTACAGATTCCTTGCCGACAGTATTAACCATGCTCACATCGGGCAGTATATAACTTTAATAAGCAGTATAATCATATATTCATGCCCCATCAATCTTTTTGGGCTATCGGGCTTGGATCTGAGGAACTGATAGAATAAAAAGGTTGCCTGACTTGGAAACGTTTAAAAAAAGATTTTCTATAGTAACAAAAAATGAGGCCTATACCACACTATTAGGCATAGGCCTCCAAATCTTTCAAATCCTGCTATTGTTTTCGAGAAAAGCGGCTGAATTATTCAGCAGTCTCTCTCGGCTGATACAGCCTGATATCGTCAAAGTACATTTTGCCTGAACCGCCGGGATTTGTCATGTTGCCCATCGTTCCAAGGCCGATAGCAATCCTGTCAACGTTAGTCAAAACGATGCCCTGATCGGCAAAAGCCTGGAGCGGAATAATCCACTCGGTCCAGGTATCAATGTTTGCCGCAGCCGGATCATCATGGACTATCAACGCAGGTGTGCCTGTGCTGTTTGATACCGCAACATAAAGCGGCTCGGTGTCGTTGCTCTCGATGCCGATATCCTGGCTTGTCCACATCCCGCCAACTGTACCGGTAATCGTATCGTTTGAGAATTTTGCTTCGCACGTGGCAGCCGCATTATGTGATGTCACAGCCAAACCGACATAGACATTCGAGCCCATTGAGATATTTTGAGCGCCCCATGCAATCATTTGCCAGGTAGATCCGTTAGACGAATAGTAAGCTCTGAAATTACCCGCAAAGTCCCGCTCCAACTTAATCCAGTACGGTGCTGTAATGGCTGTTTGCTCAGCGGTCTCAGTACCAGTATCGCTGGTGGCGGCGGCGTCGGTGTCCAGTCGTGCCTGGAATCTGCATCCGTTACCGGGCGTTATATATACTGCCGCAAATTTTGAGCCTGGTTCCAGCGTGTCGCGGAACATCACACCAGCCTTGGCCCATGGATCTATATTATCGACGCTGAGCACCTGTGCCTGGATTGAGCCAACGCCGGAGAGGGTCTTGTAGGCAAAGTGGAACTCGTCGGCGTCATTCCAGATATCGGCTCCGGAGGCGGTCATCGTATAAGTGCCGACCGGCGCCTCTATGAAGCTGCCGACGGATGCTGGATTGCCCCTAAACCACAGGGACAATTCGGCGACACCTTCTGCAGTCCAGTCGCGTATAACATCCAACGTCAGCTCTACCTCTGAATAGTTGGCATATCCCTGCTTGTTGTTGTCATAGAAGAACGGTATCGACTTATTGCCCCCGTGGATAATAGTCTCTTCCATATAAGAAGCAGTGGTTTCATCGCCTACCATCGAGCCGGTTCCGTTGCCGGGATATGCCGGTTCGTTATCATGTGCAGCGTAGCCAAGACCATCTTTCCATGCCCACCATATCTCAATATTGCCAACGTCGTAATCCTCGAAGTCATCGATGACAAAGAAATCACCCGTCATAAAGCTCCAGACGTTGCCGGCCCAAGGACTATCGGGACTGGCATCGTTGACTTCATCGATCCGCCAGTAGTAAGTTGTGTTCAATGTAAGCGTGCCTGGGTCGTAGCTCTCTTCGCCGAGGGCTTTTGGCCCCTTGTACTCGGGTGAGATTGTTGTTGCATTCTTAACAGCGTCTGCATCTGTGCCGAAGTAAACATCATGCGAAGCGGCGACTGCTCCGGCAACCCAAGTCAGGACTTGTGTGGGGCTCACATCCTCAGTACCATTAGCCGGATTCGGTCCGGTGACGGCACCTTCGGTGGTGAAGCTCCAGACGCCTCCTTTATAAGTATCTGCAATGTCGGATTCATCTACGCGCCAGTAATAAGTCTTGGCTAATTGAAGTGGGCCGGGGCTATAGCTTGTAACTCCTGTGGGTACTCCATCGGTAGCATTGTTTACAGTGTCAAAATCCTCACCAAAGTACACGTAGTGTACTTTGGCGCCGAAACCTGCCGTCCATGTAAGTGTCGCATCCGTAGGTACGAATTCGCCTCCATCGGCAGGGACGGGATTGTAAGCGGTCTTTGGTGGAATCGAAAAACTCCATACCTCTCCTTTCCAGGGACTGTTTGGCTCAGCCTCATTGACTTCATCTATTCGCCAGTAATACGTCGTACCCGGAATAAGACCATTCGGCAGCGGAAATCCAGTGAAGCCCACAATGACAAACGTATCGGTCAGATTGAGTTGAAATGTGCCTTCAGCTCCATCATTAACATCGTCAAAATTGTCGCCGATATACAAATCATGCGATACAGCAAGGTCTCCCGAACGCCAGGAAAGGTTTACCCATGTTTCGGGATGTAATGAGCCATCCTTCGGACTTGGATTTGCAGCAAAGGGATACGCCGCTGCCTTCATGGCAGACTGGATTTCATCAGTACTAAGAGCACGATTGTAAATACGAGCTTCATCGAGCAGCCCCGCAAAAGCCTCTGCTCCTCCCGACGAATGATTTCCGTCGTTACCGATGTCCATGATTTCATGGATAGTATTTAAGCCTGTATATGTACCAGAATCTGCTTCTTCTCCATTGATAAATACAACGTAATTTCCGGAATCCCATGTTAAAGCAACGTGATACCAAGTTTCCGTCTGCAAATTCATTATATCGGTCCGACGGGTATGCGTATCACCAAGTCCGAGATCCAGAACGGTATCTGTAGTGTTCATATATAGCTGAAGACGGTCCGCATATGATCCTTGCTGTGTATGGCCGAAGAAATACGAAGCATCATTTCTATTCGTAGGATATGGCTCAGCAAGTTTGCCCCAAACCATTACCGTTCCTTCAGAGGCAGAGATGCCCGTCGTTGGTATCCCAACACGTCCGTTATTTTCCACACTGTCGTAGAGTAATGCTCCTCCCGCTCTACCAGCATCAGGCTGCCATTGCACGGCATATTCTAATGTGCCATTGTTATCTCCGTCGGCCAGATCTGCTGCTGTCAGTCCGGAGGTTTCATCGAATTTCCAGTATCCGATGAGCCCTTGCTGACCATAGGCAAACGAATGACCCATTCCCAGCCACAATACTAAAACAAGAGAAGTCAAAAAAAACAATTTTCTACACATAATAATCCTCCTTTTAAAAAGTTAAGAGAAAAGATTTATAAGATTTTTACTTTCGTTATGTTTTAACTAATGTTTGTCTGGAACATATCTTATAGTTTGAAATAATCTCCTTACTTTCTCAAATAAGACATTAACTTATAGAATGAAATATCAGGTACGTATGGTTCCGGCTGCCTTGTATAAAGTCCTTAAAGTAGAATGCAATTTTTCCTCCCTGATCTCAAAAAAAGAAAATTACCTCTTGAAAAAAGGTACAAAACAAAGCTTTATTATTTTTACCATATTAAACACCTACTGGTCAAGGGGAATCTCATGTTGGTTAGCATTTTTTTAGAGAAAAATCAGTCCAGGAGTTCGGAAAGGCTGGTTTTTGCCGTATTCTCGTGGTGACTTGATCGAGTTTAAATTTTCTCCTTAAGGTCATCAAGTCTTACTACAAAGCACTTTATGTTTGGGATGTTTCAGAAATATTCACCCAATTGATACCGATTTTACGAGATGCGTATCCGAGTTCTTTGAGATAATCGCCGTAAACCATCATCCAGTGAGAATCCCGCACTTCCTTAATAAGCTTTCTCCAGTCTCCCTGGATTTCGACATCCTGCTGGGAGCGACATATTTCATAATATGGATTGCTTTTGACAATTCCCTTAAATCCAACCCAGCGGCCAGTACTGTATTCGGGATCGATGAATGTTACATGCTGCTCTTTGGGGATTTCCACCTTCGGGGCGGCACCGTATTCGGATTCATAGTGTGACATAATTCTTGCCGGTTCGTAGCGAGTTCTGTCCATCCGCCTCGGAGCACTGCAGTGCGCGCAGGTCACTATCGCATCGTGTGGAAACGTTGAGTTGTGCAGAAACACGGGCCTGCCGGATATGTAGTGTAGCAGAATCCCCGATGGGATAACGACAAAATCCGATTCGCAAAATGCAAGCAGTCCTTCATCGTTAAGCAGACTCAGAGTAAGGCAAGGTGTCGTTTCGGCAATCGGCAAAATCTCGCTCATGCAGGATTTGATTGTAAATGCTGGCGCATTGTGTTCGAGCATCATGCCCTTGAACGCGCAGTACAGTAAAAAGGCATTTACTACGAACTTCTTATCCGTCATAAGTGTTGTGTTCGGCACTGAAAGGTATTTGTCTGCCCATTGCTCTGCTTTGGAGATGAGAGTGCGGTCTTTTGAGATACTTTTAATGCGCGGTGCAGCAACATCGTAACCGACTTCGATAATTTCGATTTTGTATTTATTACGGGCGATATTCGGTGCCTCGGGCGAGTACTTGCCCCATGGGCCGCCAAGAGCAACAATTTTTGCTCCTATGAAATTTTTAATCCCATAAAGTGCCCGCAGCCGCCAAAGCAATTCCTGCGTATCGTCAATAACTACATCATCAACGTGCACGTCTCCATGATTTACAGCACTATTCTGCTGTGGGGAGTCATTTGTGTTTAGATATCTAACGCTTAGCGCTTCATACCAATAATAAACAGGGCCTGAACTATGCCGGGCAAAGATAATCGTGTCTCTGTCTTTTTCCTTTGCAAAACATGCTCTGAGCATATCTCCAGAGCCTGTGGCGGGGTAGACAACAATAACATCGTAATCGTTATTGTGGACTTGTAAAGCTTGTTCAACGGTCATGACTTTGAAGACGGGGAGTATTTCGATTGGAAAATCGGCGTTGGTAGAAAGCGTGGCAAGTTCCTGTGATATTCTTTTTGCCTCGTCCTCTGCCGTCTGTTCAGTTTGGATGCCACCCCACGATTTCCAGGAAGTTGCCGGCCTGCGTTGGGGAATTCTATACATAAGAACAGGCTGGAGAATCAATTTATTCCCGGTAGCGATAAGAGGCTTTTTAGGATTCCAATCCTCCATATTGCTGTTAGCATACGCAGGAGCACTGAAACCGAGAATTCCGCTTGCGATACCTGCTGTTGTTAGTCCGACGAATTCTCTCCTGTTTATATGGTTGGAAGACATATTAACCTCCTGATTTCGACAATTGGGATTTTCAGTTGAGCACCGATTTCATGATATTCCACAAATTTCATGTTTTTTTTAGTACCATATTTGCACTAAAAAAGCAACTGTGAATCGATTATCCGCCTTTCACATTAATTCTTGTAAAATACGTAATCACGGTTGACAAGATCCCGGGATTAGGTTAGATTATAAATAGTGAGAATTTTATTATTTTTTTCAAAGCCCCTGTTCTTTTACAGTCCTCCTTCGGATAGGGGCTTTTTATAAAATCCCTCATGCTTATTAATGGACATTTAGATTCAACATACCGAGAGCATCCACAGGTAAGCTAATGTCTGACCTCATCTTTTAGAAATTCTGCTATAGTGTCCAGCCTTGTCGGGATGGGGGATTGATATACTGGTTAGCCTCACCGCAGTTCGTAAACTTCATATTCTTGCTATCCCATTCGAGTTTAAGTCCCGGCATTTGCATTGCGATGATTCCCAATCTGGCCAGTTCGGTCAAGGGGCCGCCGTAATCAAAATTCGAGCCCGGCCTGCCGCCGTTTTTAATTGAGTCCAGCCAATCCTGGTGGTGTCCCCTGACTCGCGGGATTGTCTGTTCAGGCAGCTCGTATGCTTTCATCTTTTCTTCCGGGAAGATTCTCACGCCGCCGGCACCGTGCGAGCCGTGCATGATTTTGCCTTTGTCACCAATAATAATGGCTCCGGTGCTGGGTACTTTTCGGCCTTCCTCCAGGTCGGCCGGACGAGGTATCTGGCGATTGGCGCTGTACCAGAATAGTTTGACGGGGCCGCGTTTGCCTTTGGCAGGGAACTGGAAAGTAATTACCGAGCCCGATGGGAATGTGTCAGAGTGTTTTTTCGGATCGTAATCGTCAACCTCAGCCTGGATGGTGGTTGGAGCTCCGAGATCGAGCGCCCAGAAAACCGGATCGACTACGTGACAGATCCAGTCTCCAATGGTGCCTGAGCCGAACGGCATCCAGCCTCGCCAACTGCCGGGGTGGTACATCGGATTGTATGGGCGATGTTTTGCCGGTCCGAGCCAGAGGTCCCAATCAAGCTCGGGCGGAATCTCGTGAATCTCATTGCGCTTGGATAATTGGGTAATCTTGCAGTGGTTAGCGCCACAGGCAGCATGCACCTCGGTAACGTTTCCTATGGCCCCATCCCAAATCCACTCACAGAACATGCGGATAGAATTTGACGAATGCCCCTGGTTACCTAATTGCGTCACTACCTTATGTTTATGGGCAGCTTTCATAAGCTCCCGAATCTCATAAATAGAGTGGGCCAGCGGTTTCTCGCAAAAGACATGCTTTCCCCTTCTGATAACATCCATGCTCGCAACAGTATGTGTATGGTCGGGTGTGCATACGGCTACGGCATCGATCTCATTATCCATCTCATCCAGCATCTTGCGAAAGTCCTGGTATCCTTTGGCGCTTGGATATTTTTCAAATGCATCTTTTGCCCTGCTGGTGTCCACGTCGCACAAGGCGACAATGTTTTCTTCGCTGCAGCCGTTCACGCTAGCGCCGCCTCGTCCACCGACGCCAATGATGGCGATATTCAGCTTGTCGCTCGGAGCTGTTCGGCCTGTCCCTCCCAGCACGTGACGGGGCACAATCGTAAACGCCGTCACGGCACCTGCTGCACCTTGCAGAAATCCCCGTCTTGAAGTCTTCTTGCTACCCTTATTCATAATAAAACCTCCAAATGTAATCTCTGGTGCAGACCCTTGGCCTGCGTTGCTATGAAAATGTTTTAGTACATTTTAATCGTTATTTTATCGAATCGATTCTTCCGGCAGTTCCATTTTTACGCCTTCGTCAAGCGGCATCATGTCCGGCAGCGCACCGGTTTGTTTAAGCAGACTGGCCAGTTCGGCCTTCATTTCTTTGATGACAGAAGCGTATTTCGGGTCATTGATAAGGTTGATTGTTTCGTTCGGGTCTTCCTTGAGGTTATATAATTCTGCCATGTGGCGGTCCGGCCCGCCGTCGCCGTGCGGATAGTGGACATATTTCCACGTATCGGTACGGACTCCCCGCACGTTAGGTGTATAAGGGAACTGTTTCTCGTAGTTATATTCGTAGAGCCACGATTTTCGCCAGCCTTTATCATTTCCCTTCAGCAGTTGTTTCCAGGATCGGCCGTGGATATTTTTGAGCGGTTCTGTCCGGCAGATATCCACGATCGAAGGAGCAAGGTCGATATTCAATACCTGCTGCTTTATAACCGTGTCGGATTTGATAAGTTTCGGATAGCGAACAATCAGCGGAACGCGAATGCTCTCTTCGTGCATCGTTCGCTTGTCTATCATACCGTGCTCGCCGAGTAAAAATGAGTTGTCGCTAGTAAAGATAATCAGCGTATTATCGAGCTGCCCGATCTCATCGAGTGTTTTGTAAATTTCTCCAACGCTGTCGTCAACAGAGTTGATCGTGCCTGTATAACTTCGGACGAATGTTCCAAAAATATCCACGCCTTCGGGGCTCTTGTCCGGGAAGTCTTTGCGGAAGCCGTAAAGAGGTCCATATATACCGTGCCATGTATCAAGTCGCTCTGTCACCCATTTCGGTTTTGTTTCCAGATGAAAACCGGTCTCAGGATAAGGAATCGGGACATTGTCGTAGGTGTGTTTGTATTTTTCTTCCGGAATAAATGGACCATGAGGGGCTTTATGCCCCAGTATCAGCATGAATGGCTGGTTGGTTTTTCTTTTGTTCTTTAACCAGTCTGTAGCCATGTCAGTAACGCATGTAGTGTAGTAGCCTTTCACGAGTTGGCTCGTTCCATTGATATTGAAAGTTGTATCGTAGTATTTGCCCTGGCCCTTATGTGTGATCCAGTAATCGAAGCCGGGACGTTTCTCATCATCCTGCTCACCCATGTGCCATTTGCCGATATAGGCCGTATTGTAGCCGGCTTTCTGCAGGCGGCGGGGATAGCTCGCCAGATCTGTGGGATAATCTGTGAAGTTGTTCATCACGCCGTGTGAGTGGGCATATAATCCGGAAAGAAACGACGCCCGACTTGGTGAGCAAAGGCTGGTTGTGACGAACATATTTTCGAAGAGTGCTCCTTCTTTAGCCAGTCGATCCAGATGAGGAGTTTTCATGCCCAGCAGCGGTTTGGGCATAATACCGACACAGTCCCATCGCTGGTCATCAGTGAAAATAACGACGACATTAGGTCGGTCATTGCCGCCGGATGTGGTTTTTGCTGCCTGACAACCGCCCAGAGCTATGCCGGTCGTAGTCAAGCCGGCTATTTTCAGGAAATCCCGACGTCTGATTTGAGTTATATTCATAATGTGTTAATAAACACGATAAAGCACAGATTGTCAAGCGCAACAAGCAAACTCGGCCAAGGTTGTTTAGCCTTTGGAGAGAAACAATCCCCTATGAAAAGCTATTGTCCCGGCGAGGGATTCGCTGCTATCCAGTTTTCCGGATCGTTGCCGTAGTCGTCAGGTTCCATTCGCATAAGCGATTTGCCGTCCCCATCCGGTTCAACGGGCCAGGGATCCTCACCAGCGGGATGAGAACCGTCGCTGTAGTTGACCCGGTCAACTCGGATATAATAGCGTGTGTCTTCAACCTGGTCGCCCGGTTTGGAGAGCTGCAATTTTTCGCCGGCATTGCTGAGTCTGCCGTCGCCCCATTCGAAAACTTGTAAGCCGTCCGGAATGGAAGAAAATGTCGAATCAAATGCTGCTCTGTTCTTGACCAGAAGCAGGGGTTCGCCGGGGGCCATAGTAGTACCGAGTGGAAAATCGAAACTGATGCCGTTGCTGTCATCGGCGAACCGCCAGGGGACATCGATGAGAAGCTCATTGTCATATTCTGCCAGAGTAATTACCGAATCGCTGATGTTGAGCAGTTCGATATACTCTTCGTCCTGATTGCCGGAGGCAGGATTGTACATAATCTCGCTGATTACTACCGGGCCGACTTTCGGATAGACATTTTCATTGCCCGGCGTATTGATGCTCATCGCCACGAAATTATACGTGTCGGTGCTCTTCTGGTAGCGGCCGAATGCAATGCCGGTCTCCGAAGCATCGAATTTTTCCTGTTCGCTGTATCCGGTCAACAAACCATCTCGACCTGAGTGCAGATATAGTGTTTCGCCGTTCTCACTGAGTGCAAAAGGTACGTGGCAGCCCGGATCATCCGGGTTGCTGAAATTCAGGTCTTCATATAACACAACATGACCGTGAGGCTCTATAATCATGCCGCCGGTAATCTCATATTTCATAAAGTCAACGGAGCTGTCGCTGAGGAACCAGCCGCCAATATTAATGGGGCCATTGGTAGTGTTATGCAGCTCAATCCAATCCGGCTCCCCGGAGTGTGAGTGAGCTAACAGTTCGTTTATTACAACCTCACCGAGTGCAGGAAGATCACCGCTATCATCCCAGCCGGGAGAGCCTCCTGTTTCGGAACTGGAGCGCCAGATGCTTTTACTGTCCCACTGATTGAGGTCTGTACTTGCTGGTTCCTTTACGGTCAGAGAGAAATCCATCCCGTCAGTAATATCGTACCAGCCGTCTTTGTAATCGAATTCAAGTATCGTGCTGTTGGTCGAGTCGTCAAGTTTTATATTTTCTCCGTTATTGGATAATAGTCCATCGAATGGGCCTAAAACTTGCGCGCCGACAGATACGTTGTATCGCGAAGCAAATGCAGCTTGATTTCTTACAACAAGGACATAATCACCAGCGGCCAAGGTTATACCGGGAAAGTCGAAGAAAATTCCATCCGTGAATTTCACGCCGGCTAAAGAAAGCGGGGCGGTGCCTATGTTTTTTAGCTCAATGTACTCATATTCCTGGCTATCAAATTCGCCTCCTTCTGCAGGATTGTACATTATTTCTGTAATCCGAAGGTATCTCTGCTGGTCGCTCGGGTCGCCTTTATAGGTGAAGGAATCCACCAATCTCTCATTATTGTCGATAAGGTTTATAGTCTCACCCCAGCTTGAGAGATGTCCTTTGTAGTTGCCCTGTACAAATAATTGCTGGCCGCCTCTCGGACTTTGTGCTCTATTACGGAAAGCCACGGCACTTGGGGTAACGTAAAACTTGCCGTATCTCGGAATGACAGTGCCTGGCGGGAATAGATGTTCTACGCCGACTTGCAAACTCCAGCCAGTTATATCAACCTCATAAGCGTTAGGATTAGACAACACAATGTATTCTTCATCCTGGTTGCCGGAGACTGGATTGAACTCAATCGAATCGAAGTTAATAGTTACATTGTCCGACTGGGCATCTGGTATACCGGCATTCTGGTTGTAACCGGGATTGTGGATGCTGTGATTCTGAAAAAGGTGTCTCCGCCGGACTTCAAGATAATCGGTCTTTATCCTTTCGACATTGCTGGACCATCCACTGGATGCCAGCTCTATGCTGAGCTGGGCTTTCAATTCATCGATTCTCTTTTCGAACTTACGTTGTGCTAATGGCGTGTTCGGCGGCTGGAGCAGCTCGTCCATCAATGTTCGCAATCGGCGCAGATACATCCGGCGAATTACCTGGTTGTCGTGAAGTGCGTCGATCAGGCAGTTCCATTGTCGGTCGTTCTTCTGATGTTCGGAGCAACCGTAGAATGGATGGCTTGGAGAGCGTATATCATTCGGCCAGTCCTGATCGGCGATGACGCCGCCGATTCCATTGTTGATGCCGAAAGTCAGGTCCTTGTCCCACGGCAGGAACATCCACTCATTAGTGCCGTTGGGATTGTTGGCCGGATCCCATGTGTCGCGATAGGCGTAGTAGTTCTTATGGGTATGGTCATTTTCGTGCATTATTACCGAGGACGCCCAGTAGTTGAGCATGGCGGGGATGTTGACATTGTCGAAAACGAATTGATCCCTGTTGGAATTTCGTGTGTCAATCCCTCCGGCCAGGGCGAGAAGATCGCTTGAATCCTCATCCAGGCGGGTCTTTTTCCTGTGTACGCCTTCCCCGTCGATTCGTCCGTTTTGCAGGTCGTCGTACATTTTATACAGCGCGCCGTCCGGGTCCATATTATTTCGGCGCAGCAGGTCCCTGTCCGGCTGTTCTATAAAAATTCGGACGGCATGAAAACGGCCGTTGCGCCTTACATGCATTGGGAACGAAAGGCTGCCGGGCTGGCCGGCATTAACGTATGTCTCCCAGCCCAGGACCTGGCGTATATAAGTCGGATCGCCTCCGGTCTCATTAAGGTTGATTTCGTCTACGCGTGGAAGGTTTGGATCGAAAAGGAAATGATGGCCGTCGTTGAATTCGAATTTTCGTCCGTGAGTGGTATAACCACCTCGAAGGCGTATGAAAACGTTGTCGTAGAATTCGCCGTCATAGAATACCGATGCCCGGGTGCCTGAGCGGCTGCCGGCGGCGCCGGTATTTTCGACGAAGTAATGAAATACCGGCAATTTAGTATTAATGGATGGATCTGCAACCACCGTGCCGAAATATTCGGGCGATTGTATTCTCCCTTCATCAATTAGAAAATGAGGGGACTGGGAGATATTAACCTGGGCATCATAGCAGTAGATCTTCCAGCGAACCATGTCACCGGGTCCGTATTTATCTGCTGGAATGGCAGCGGCATATATGTTGTCGTTTGCCGCTCCGTCATTGTGAAGTCCATCATCGAACATCGTAATGCTGGTACCGCCGTCGAAATTTATACTGTAGCCCAGCAATACTTCTACAACTGGTTCGAAGGTCGCTGTCACCTCGGTTCTGATTATAAGGTCTTCGTTAGCGTTTGGCTGCGGTGGATTCTCCGTGACATTGCGGATACCCGGGCCGAGATTTGGTTTGGAGCCGCTGTTTTTTCCGCCGGGCGTTGACCTGTCGAAATAACCTTGTGTGTCCGGAGCAATATCGATTGATTCAAGCTCCGTGGCAATCAGTTCTGGCAGAATTAGCAGGTCCGAACTACTCAGGCCCTGGTTCAGGCCGTGAATTGCCAGTACATTTAAGCCGGTAACAAGGAAATCCTTGTGGGCACTAACGTCAAAGTCCTGAAAATTGACGGCAAGACCGTCATCCCGGTTTCCAGTAGAACCGGAATTCCATGTAAGCTCGTGAGAGCCTGGTGCATTGCCTGATACCAGTTCTTTGCCGTTAAGATAAGCAGTGAAACCGTCTTCATATTTCATACGCAGCGTCAGTTCATCGATGGCCGCGACATTCACGGCGAGAAACGGTATGCGAATGTAAACCGACTGATTGACGTTTCTCATGGCGCTGACGTCAAGGCCGATCAAGGCTCCGTAGTAATAGCCGACGCCGGTTTTGCCGATGCGCCATTGGGAATCGTTAAATGCCGGATCGGTCCAGCTCAGTCCAAGGGAATTATCTGTTGGAATCAATGCCTTTGCTGGTGCGTATTCTTCTATGAGCTTTATTTCAGTAGCTAAGACTGCTGAACCGCTGCTGAGCCCGTAAGAGAAATTGCCGAATTGTTGCGGGTACTCGTAAGCGTGCTCAATCGTTTCACCATCAGGTTTTACGAGAGCTAAAAAGCCGGCGTTTCCGGTGAGTTTAAAGTTTGTATGAAGCTCATCGTCGGGATCATCCCGGTCTTTACCTGAAGCAAAGATAACCATGAACTTTTCCGGCTCGATCCGGATGGATGGGAATTCCCATTGTCTCAGATTAACAGTGTTGTCAGTCAAATACCAGCCATCCAGGTCTATTATTGTATCCGTCGGATTATAAATCTCAATCCAGTCGGACGAATCCCCGTCTTCGTCAAGAAGCTCCCCGGCTTCCAGCGGCTGTTTACTGCCGTTAATCGCCATAAATTCGCTGATAATGAGAGATGGCTCCTGTATCTCCGATTCCTGTGCCATGAATGTATAATTGGATACATGCGTACTGGTAATTCCGTGCCTTAGTATCCAATAATTGTCATCTACAAGTTGTTTAGGCGCAAGCCTCGGATTGCTGAATTTGGCTCCGTTCTCATAATTTGAGCCACCCTGAAGATATGATGTCTGAACGAGCATAAGCAGTCCGGTATATAGTACCAGGGGTAAAAGTGTATTTGATGCCCATTTTTGACTATTCGAATATACGCCACTGTGGTTTTGTTGGTTGTTAATTTTCATATGATGATTTGCCTTTATTTAAGAATCCTTCAAAAAGGCGAAACGAACGTGAAATGCTACTTTTAGTTACCATATACGTAAATCCATCGCCCATGTTCGGACAATCTAAACCTTAAAACGTAAAAGATAGCGGTTCTGCCACTCAAGCTATAGCTTGAATTAATAACATCTTAAGTCTTGCAAATATCATAAACAAAATAAACAAACAGAGCCTATACCGGGCCAATCGGTACAGGCTCCGAATTGATACTAACTTTGTCATTGCCATTGAGCGTGAATTCACTAACGCTAATTACCATTCAGGCCAGAGGAGTTCCTGGAGCCACTCATCTGCCAGCAGGGCAAAGTCTTTGAAATTGACCTTCTTGAAGTTGATTGGCTCTTCGTCATAAATATTCGCAGGTGAAGTCAACGGAACATATGTATCTTCTACCGGCAAGTCTCCACCGTTCATCACGGTTTGAACCTCCTGGGCAGTCAGAGCTACCTCATACACACGGAAGTCATCTACAAGACCATCCCAGCTTCCAGCGGTGTCTTTGCCGCCGCGACCAACAATTACGGCCGTGTAACCGGTTGTCGTTCCACCTATAATATCATCATCACTCGTCGGAGTATCCAGTACGCCGTTGATGTATAACTTGGTGGCCTCGCCACTGTTCCAGGTTACCATCACGTGCTGCCACTCGGTGGTCTGAACATTAGCAGCGCTTTCGATTTCGTACGATCCTTCTTCGGTGGCAACACCGTACTTGATGACGTTGGTGGCGCCACCGTTGCCTCCGGCTAAATCGTAGCGGATGCCGCGCTGGTCATTTCCGGCCGGATCTGCAAAGATGATGAAACCTGCATCGGTATCAATAACATTCGATTTGATCCACGCACCGAAACTTATCGCATCGAGCCTGTTAAGATACGGGCTGTTGCCCCTTACCTCGCCGACGCCACCCTCAAATGAGGCCGCAGCGCCCATCTTGCCTTCTGGCGCCCAGGTAGCTGTGCCGGAGAGTGTGCCGTCACTGCCCTGGCCGCTGCTATCGGCTGCGACTGTTCCTTCTCCCTCGTCGAACTTGTAGTGGACCAGTAATGGGCCCGGTCTCGTGAGGTCGCCGTCGAGCCAGTCATCGACCATTATCTCAAGGTCTCTATAGTCAACTATCCCGTCGTCGTTGAAGTCGGCTTCAAGGGGTTCAACTTTATCGGGAACGTATCTCGGTTGATACAGCCGGATATCATCGATGTACATTTTGCCGGAGCCACCTGCCTGAGGATTTTCTTTGTCGCCGAAACCGATAGAGATATTGTTGACGTCGGTCAGGTTAACTCCCTGATCTGCAAAATCCTTCAGGTCGATATTCCATTCGGTCCAGGTGTCTTTAAGTGTTGCGTTTGGATCTACGTTGTCATTATCATCATAGTAAACAGTTCCTGTTGTGCCGTTGTTGTTCGAGATAGATACATACATCTTTTCAGGTTCATTGCTTGATAAGCCGATGTCCTGGTTGGTCCACGGGCCTACTCCATCGCTCGTAACGTTGGAGAATACCGCCTCACATGCGACACCGGAATTGTGGCTTGTTACAGCCAGACCTATATACATCGGTAAATTCATTGTGACAACGACGGATGAGCCTAATTGTGTCCATGAGATTCCGTCCGTCGAGTAATAGGCCCTGATAAATCCACCTGATGTACGTTCCGCTTTGAGCCAGTAAGGCGCGGTCAGGCCGGGCTGGTTGTCACTCTCGCTGGCGTTGCCGGTTGTTGTACGACGACCGAACCAGACGCCGTTACCGGGAGTTATGGCAACCATTCCATGTGTCGAGTCAGGATCGAGCGTGTCACGAATCATCACACCTGCTTTAGCCCAGGGATCCGTATCCTGTACGCTCTCGACCTTGGCAATAATCGAACCGGCTCCGCTGAGTTCCTGCCATGCAAAATGGAACTCATCAGAAGTGCCCCAGATATCCGTTCCCTCTGCAGTCATTGTGTAGGTGCCGGCCGGGGCTTCCGTGAAACCACCGAGGAATGGGGGGTAGCCTCTAAACCACAGCGTCAGCGCCTTGACACCCTGTTCGGTCCAATTCCTGTTTTTATTCAATGTCTTTGTCGATTCTGAATACTTCAGGAAGCCTTCCTTGTTGTTATTGTACCAATAGGGCATTGACTGTTTGCCGCTGTGAACGATTGTCTCTTCAGTAAATGAGTTCGTAGTCTCGTCGCCCACAGCAGCGCCGGTACCGTTACCGGGGAAATATGGTGGTACGGCCGGTTCACCATAGCCGAGCCCATCATGCCATGCAAACCATATCTGGTTCTCACCAGAGTCATAATCTTCGAAGTCGTCGATAACTATATGGTCCAGAATCGTAAAGCTCCAGACATCGCCTTTGTATATTTTGCCATCAGCTTCCACTTCGTCAATTCGCCAGTAGTATTTATTACCCAATTCAAGGGCCTCCGATGGAGTAAAAATGACAAGGTCCTGCCTGCCCTGGTATATTCCTGAGGTATCTGTGATATTGGCATCATTCACATCGTTTTCATTGATCCCAAAGTAAATATCGTGCTGAACCGCACTCTCTCCTGCAATCCAGGCAAATGGAGTTGCTTCTGACAGCTTTACTGTTGCTCCGTTGGGTGGTGTTATGACACGGGGCTTATTCGGATCTGAGGGAACTGGGGCAATAATGCCTTCCTTGTAAGCGAAAAAGTCCACGTCTACCGCTCCGCTTTGGGGTGTCGCTCCCACACCTAAAGCGAGACACGTACCAGTTAGGTCGCTTGAAGAGCCTGCCGTGACATTAAATATTGATGGAGTAGAAGCGTCACCGTCATTGTAGATCGTGACAACGTGAGTACCTTGTCCGGAATTATCGGCCTGAATGTTAATCCAGAATTCATGCCAGATAGTAAGATCCTCGATGGGCAGTATGTACAACGTGCCTGGCTCGTCACCCTGGATGTCAACATCACCACTCGGTGATGTACCATTGAGTTTATTCATGACCAAGCCATTTGACTCGAGTTCGTTATCATCCGATGTCAAGGCAAGGCAGAATGATATGGTATTCGTGGGATTGGCCTGGCAGATACCGAAATTTCCTTTACCTCCGTCATGAATCACGTACCCGTCACCTTCGGCTGGCCATGGGGAGATTCCGCCACCTCCATCCGGATGGAGATCGTCCAACGGTGGAATTGTGGAAAGACGTGCACGAAACGAAATAGTCACGCCATTGTCAAGGATAGAGTCGGCAACATCTACCGGGAGCTCATCAGT
>WOR8_10001819_pt1 | contig 22584 bp, 17 predicted proteins | sample DeeMarSeWOR38_10_FD_19890 | JGI IMG/M metagenome (IMG submission 19890) | reverse complement strand
GAATTTGAAGCAAGTTGAACTGCAGACCAGAATCCGTAGGTATAATCTGTGCTTGCAAGGTCATTATCTACTGTTTTTGGTACACCAATGACTTTGGCATCCGCATATTTGTGCATAGCATCAGCTACGCCTAAAGTATCATCTCCTCCAATTACAATTAAAACATCAATACCAAGCGTATCAAATTGGGAAGTCATCTCCTCTGCGATTTCTTTTACTTTTTTTTCTCTTTCTTCTAAGTCTTTTTCCTTCATTACGTCTTTAAAGGGATTTGTTCTTGATGTGTAGAGAAGTGTACCTCCAATTGTATGGAGATCATCTAAGGATGTAATGTCTAATTTCCTGGTTTTATTTGTTAAAAACCCATTCCATCCCTTCTCAATCCCAATAATCTCTTCTATTTCTTTTTTTTCGCTTGCTTTTAATAAAACTCCATATAAAACGCTATTAAGACCAGGACAATCACCACCACCTGTAAGAACACCTATTCTTATGCCCATTGACTTTCACCTTTCAATAAAGACCAAAATTACCTTTATTTCTAATCAAAATTACATATTTTCATGCCAATAAAAAGGTGTGACTTCAACCATTGAATAAGCTAAATTTCAAATTGAAAGGTAGGAAAAGTGTAATTTACCCTCTCCTTATCGTTCTATTACCGTAATTTTCCGTAACAATGAGGACAAAAGAAGGCACTTGCTGAAACCTGTTTTCCACAGAATTTACAAGCTATTTGGGCTCCTCCAGCCGGTACAGTCTTTTTAACAACTTTTTTTTCTGTTTTAGGGGCTTTCGTTGATTTTATTGATAATTTTGATTTACTTGAACTTGATTTTGTTTTCGTTGTTCCACTAGTTGTCCCCCATTGTAATGTTGGTTCCCAACCGGTGGCAACAGGTTTTGGAATTTTACTCGGAGCTTTTTTACCGCGCATATAGGCTAAAATACTCATTATTCCACCAATTAGAATTAGAAGAATTGGTAAGACATGTGAAAATAAGGTGAATTGCAGATCGACTCGAGATTGAGTAATAGTAACTGTTCCGAGTCCTTTATTGTATACACTTAGATAGAGTTTAAATCCCCTCCCTGCAGAAGAGGGGCCAATCTGTGTTGATATCACACCTTTGGTCATTTCTTCAGAATAGATCACTTTTTGGGTTCCTGGGATTCGTGCATAAACAGATCCATCTGAAGATTGATAATAAAGGGAAACATCACCCACTAATAAAATGTCTTTTGTAAAGGCAGAGGCTACCTGATTATCAATTGGAGTAACAGACCCAGTAGTTCCACTAAATGGTGCAATATCGATTCCTGCTATTCCAAAAAGACCAAATAAGGCAAATCCGATTAACAATAACGGAATTCCGATTATTAAAGCTTTTGGTGGCATTTTTAAACCCAAAAATGTTATTCTATAAGAAATCTCAATTATATTAAGGGATATTATTGGAATTTCATATGATTATCTTCTAATGGTCTCTTAAAGATTTCGATTATCAGAACTAGAAAGAAAATAATTTACTTATATGCCATTTCAAAAGGTGAAAAATACTCTCAAGTAAGCAGGTGTTGGCAATTATAGAGATTATGGAAAATATTTGTGTAGGATGTGCCTATTGTGAAATTCTTTGTCCAGTAAATTGTTTTATAGTGGAAGGTATTTCACAATATGCCCGAAACGTTTGCATAAAGTGTAAAAAGTGCATTAAAAGTTGCCCCGTATCTGCAATTAAATCTAAATGGGAGGAATAGTAATTGATAAGGGAATATGATCAATTTATTGCCGGTGGTGGTCTAGGAGGGCTTCTTTGTGCTTCCCTACTTTCTAAAGAAAGTAAATCTATCTATCTCGCTGAACGTCTACCTTTCTTCGGAGGGCGTTTTACCGCGATGGACTATAAAGGGTTTCAAATTAGTACAGGGGCTGTTCACATGATCCCTCATGGAAAGAAGGGCCCCTTAGGTCAAATACTTTTAAGGGAGCTAAATCTTCCAGTCAAAATCATTGAAAATGAATATTTTACTACCTGGTATTGGCCTCCGAAAAGAGATTTGGTTCAACATAGGAATTTTTGGGGAATTTTTAAAGCCTTAAAGAGATATCAACAGCGTTATTTTATCCTTCATAAGCTTCTTCTCAAAGCTCGTAAATCAGATCAGTTTTCGAACACCTTTCATGAGTTCTTAGAAGAAGAAACTGATGACTCTGAAATATTTCAATTTTTTAACGCTATTGCAGGATTTGCCTTGAGTTTGGATATTTCTGAGATACCTACAGCAGAAATGTTTAGGTTTCTAAAACGGTTATACGAAAGAGGGAAACCTGGGGTACCTCATGGCGGATGCAAAACGATAACAAATGCATTAGTCCAATATAGCAAAAAAAAGAACGCAAAACTCAATCTCAATACAGAGCTTCTAAGATTGGAGATAGATGGTTCGGAAATATCCTCTGCAGTATGCCTTGATAGAAAAAATGGTGAGGAATTTGAACTCCTAGCTAGTCAATATATTCTTAATTTAGGACATCCTCAAATTAATACAATATTAGAAAGGAGTAACCTTCCTTTTCGATTACCTAGCACACCTGTTGCTCGTGGGGGAGGATTTATATTTCACACAGATAAGTCTTTACTCAAGAGATCAACAGTTGCTCAATTTCCTACTCTTGATCATGTGAAAGGAGCTGTTGAACCAACTTTATGTTCTTCAGGATTAGCCCCTAATGGAAAGTCAATGTTTATCACCCATCAAGTTTTTCATACTGATAATATAGTTAAAGAAACACAACTAGCTCGCGATGAAATATTTCAGGCTTTTCCAAACCTAAAAGAAGAAAATGAAATCTGTGTCCATACTTTTCATAAAGAATGGCCTGTAAATTTTGCTGTTCAAGGACATGACCTACCTAATCATTCAAATGAGATATCCAATCTCTATTTTGTAGGTGATGGCTTCAAAGGAAAAGCTGGCTGGATAATGACAGAAGGAGTTGCTTATGGGGCAAAGCAAATAGTGATAAATATTTTGCATAAGAATAATTAGAAATGATATTTATACCAAAAGAAAGAATAATCCAAATGTAACTACTTTAATCTGGGGTATTAATGTGAAATCTTCATTCTATAAATATTTACTCTTAATCTTGATTTTTTTAAGTTTAAGTTCATTTGAAATTAGCACAGGAGAATCGAATGAGATAATTCAAAGTGTAGCAGTAATAATTGATGCTACTGAGTTCTATAATGAGCAATCATACAGCGATATCCTAAAAGGTTTTGATTTGATAAATAAAACATATGATATTCATTATGATATTTATAAATTGGAAAATTATCGAACAACACGTCTATATCCATATAATGCAAGTTATACATACAATAACTCTTTAACTAATCATACAACGCTTGCTAAATCATTAGTCAATAATTATGATATGGTTGCTTTTATTGGTTATGAATTACGTCGTGGAGAATTCGATCCAAATGATTATCCTACTACAAAATTTCTATATTATGACCTTGCAGGAGACCTTCCTGAGACCATATCACATCCAACTCAAATACCCAATAATGTCATTATCGTCAGTTTTAGAGAAAATGAAATTGGGTTTATATCTGGGACTCTTGCAGTAGCTACTATCTCTCCATTTCCTCAAAAGGTTTTAATGATCGGAACATATCACTATCAAACCCCAGAAGGAACATGGAGTGACCCTAGAACTCAAAATTTGATTGCTGGATTTCAAAGCGCAATTTTACAGGGTCAACCTAATGTTCTTATCACAATTGATTACATTGATTCATTTTGGGAACATCTTGGGAATTATTCAATGGCAAAAAATCTTGCAGCATCTTATTCAACTGCGGATTATGGAATAATTTTCACGGCCCTTCAAAATAATCAAACTGAAGGTGTTATAAGTGGCCTTCCAGGGCATATTATTATTGGTACAGACTCAAATAGGATAAGAAATGTCTATAAAAATAATTCCATGACATTATATTCAGTTTTTCAAGCAATCAATAAGTCTTCCAATTTCCCTGCTGGAATTCATACATATAGATTTGCAGATAATGTTTACGAGGTAACTGATTGGTTATCTGATGAAAATATCATTAATGAAACCCTTACAAATCTCTATATTGATATTGTTGAAAATGGAATCCTTATCCCAACAGCTCTGAATTATGCTAAAAATACTTCTGGATTTGAAGTTCTTCCTATGTTTTCCGCTGTGTTTTGTATTATAATTATAAATATCTTTACTAGAAAGAAACGGAAGTGACCACTTGAATCAACCTATTGATAAGGTTTGTATTATAGGTGGTTCCGGTTTTTATGACCTATTACCTACACCAAAAGAAGTTGTAGTAACAACTCCTTTTGATAATATTCCAGTTCATATTCTAGAGCAGGATATCGAAGGGAGGAGAATATATTTTCTTCCAAGGCATGGAGGTAAACATTCCATCCCTCCACATAAAATAAATTACAAAGCTAATATTTTTGCGCTCCATAAATTAGATATTAAAAGAGTTTTATCTACTAATGCAGTCGGTAGTCTAAATGATACAATGAGACCTGGTGATTATGTAATATTAGATGATTTTATTGATTTTGTTTTTCCACTAACATTTTTCGAGGATGGATTTGAAGTTTGCTTTAATTCTGGCAAACGACTTTCAGGGGTAATTCATTTAGATATGAGTGAGCCATATTGTCCTGAGGTTAGAAATTCAATATTAAAAATAATTAAAACAAAAAATAGTCATTCAACTGGTTCTTACGTTAGAACCATGGGTCCTCGATTTGAAACTAAGGCTGAAATTTTAGCTGTAAAGCGATGGGGTGCTGATGTCGTTGGAATGACAAACCCATCCGAAGCAATTTTGTCTCGTGAATTGGTGATTTGTTATGCCACCATTGCAGTAGTAACTAATTACGCTGCAGGTCTACAAAAAGAATTAAGCCATCAAGAGGTACTAGATATTTTTAATTCACGATTAACAGAATTAAAAAGCTTATTTTTTAATATAATAAAGAATTTACCAATTGAACAAGGATGTAACTGTGCTAAGCATATTAAAACCTAAACAATGGGAATTTTTTCGTGATTTCTTTTTCATCCTCAATTATATTCGTGTTTTAAGAGAAAAATTCACTTAAAATAGTTAGTAATATTGATTAAATGAATCCTTAAAGGATGGAATTAAGAATATGGTGACAGCTAGACACTTATTTACCTCTGAATCTGTAACCGAAGGTCATCCAGATAAGATGGCTGATCAAATTTCCGATGCGATTTTAGATGCTATTCTTGAGAAAGATCCTAATTCTCATGTAGCGTGTGAAACCTATCTTACGACAGGAATGGTTCTCGTCGGGGGAGAAATTACTACAAATACTTATGTTGATATTCAAGATATTGTTCGAAATACTATAAAAGAAATTGGCTATACAAATTCGAAGATGGGGTTTGATTATCAGTCTGTGGCCGTTTTGAATACTATTCATGAACAAAGTTCAGATATCGCGCAAGGTGTTGAACGGGAACGAATTGAGGATCAGGGAGCAGGAGATCAAGGTATTATGTTTGGGTATGCGACCACTGAGACTCCATCCTTGATGCCTCTCCCAATTGTCCTTGCACATGGCTTAACAATGAAATTAGCTCAAACAAGAAAATCAAATGAGATTAATTGGTTACGTCCTGATGGGAAATCACAGGTAACAGTTGATTATAATGATGGGGTTCCCTCTCGTATAACTACTGTTGTACTCGCAGCACAGCATACAGAAGATGTAACACATAAAGAAATTAAAGAGGAATTAATTGAGAAAGTTATTTTAAAAATAATTCCAGAAGAGCTTATTACCGAAGAGACGGAATACTTTGTTAATGAAACAGGGCGTTTTGTAATTGGAGGACCACATGGGGATACTGGGTTAACTGGAAGAAAAATTATTGTTGATACATATGGAGGAGTAGGATCTCATGGAGGGGGTTGCTTTTCTGGAAAGGATCCTTCGAAAGTCGATCGATCTGGATCTTATGCTGCACGATGGGCAGCAAAAAACGTTGTTGCAGCAGGATTGGCAGATGAATGTGAACTGCAAATTGCTTATGCTATCGGGGTTTCAAAACCACTGTGTATAAACTTAGATACGATGAACACGAACAAAATACCAGAGATTGACATTGTACATTTAATAAAGAAACATTTTGACTTCAGGCCTGGGAAAATCATTTCTCAATTAAATTTAAAACGACCTATCTATAAAAAAACAGCCTCTTATGGTCATTTTGGTAGAGATGATCCTGACTTTACATGGGAAAAAACTGATATGGCCGCTATTCTTCGTGAAGAAGCAGGAATTTGAATACTAGATATTTAGTTGCTTCTCCCACCATTTCTTATAATTCGTTAAACAACTTCGACAGCAGAAGAAATGTCGTACATCTGCTAGTTTTTCAGATTCATAACTCTCTGATAGGGTTTTTCCACAATATTCACATTTAATATTTAGTAAAATACTATGTTTTGGTACTATATGAGGGTGAGATTGGATTTCTTTAGTTAAAACCTTAATTTGAGCCTTTTCAACCACTTCTTGGTCTCTTAAATCTTCAAAAACCATTCGTTGAATATTTAATGGGAGATGCTGCGTTATTATAAAGATATTATACTCATCCAACACTTCATATACATCTTTGATTTCTTCAATATTTTTCATATATTCCAAAAACTTAGGTATATTCTTTTTATTTACTCTTACCATAATCATTGCTGAACTTTCTTGAGTAAGCGAATGAGGATTCAAATAAATCCCAATGTGACCTATAACTCCTATCTTTATTAATTTATCAATTCTAGATTTTACAGTTGGTACCGTTATTCCTAATTCAGTTGATAAACTCGAGTACGTTGTTCTCCCATCTTCATTTAATCGTGTAAGAAGTATTACATCGATTTCGTCTAATTTAATGCTCAATCTATCACCTTTTTGTTTATTAATATGCTAATTCTTTATTTTTAAAAAATTAAAGGTCCGATTTTAGGATAATTTTTTGTGTTTTTAAGTTAATATTCTCCAATCACCTTTACTAATAATTTAATTAATTTTAGAGATTAAATTCTAAGATTTAAATATAAAAATTTCTTTTTTAGTTTAAATAATAACTTAATGAAACTGTTTTATCTTTTAAGAAATTATTTTCTTTTTTTTAAGGTTGAAAAAATAGTTCTAGGTCATTTTTAATATCTTTTTTTTGAAATTGCTGAATTATAACTGATGATATACTTTAATTTTTAAGTACAAATCTACTAAGGTATCAAATAATTCTTGTTTTATTGTGAAAGAATATGAGTTCAATCTTAAAATGCAGAAAATGTGATTATACGCAACCAGTTCCTAATCATTGTAAGCAACCAATGCATTTGGAACAAATTGAAGGCAAAAAAATATTAGTTTGCTGGATGGGGCCAGAATGTGGAGTCAAAGAGATACCTATACATCATCATCTCAGTATGGAACTAATACCTAAACCAACGGAAGATAATCTTATTAAAACTAGTAATAATGAAGATCAGACTCTAAATAACATTGAAGATAAAAATCAATCTGAACTAAAATTTTTGGGAGATTCTACTAAAAAAACACTAGGAATAAAAGGAATGACTTGTGCATCTTGTTCTGTTTCAGTAGAAAATTCACTTAGAAAAGTCAATGGAGTTCAGAATGTTACAATCAATCTAATAACAGAAAAGGCATCTGTAGAATATGATTCCTCTCAAACATCAGTTCAAAAATTAATAGAAAGTGTAAGGGAATCTGGATACGATGCGTTTCAAATTGAAGAAAAAACACTCGAATTGATGAATGCAACCTTTAAAATCTCAGGTATGACCTGTGCTAGCTGTGTTAACACAATTGAAAGCGCTCTTAAGAAAAAACAAGGAATTACTAAGGTTTCAATAAATCTCGCTACTGAAAAAGCTCAAATTGAATATAACCCTACTTTAATTAATAGTAAAGAAATAATTGACGTTATCAAAGGTGTTGGATATGATGGTTATCGTATCAGTTCTCTTCAAAGTCGGGATGACCGTGAGAAAAGAGAACGTGCTTCTGAACAACGTACATTAAAATTGAGGCTATTAACAGCTATTTTACTCAGTATTCCAATAATCTTGTATAGTATGGGTCAGGCAATAGGACTAGAAATTCCTTTACCTATTTCACAAGATACAATTTTTGGTTACAATACAAAAGATATTGTTGTAATGATTTTAACTATCCCTGTGATGATATATTCAGGATGGCAATTTCATATAGGTGCGGTTAAGACACTAAGGCATGGCAAATTTAATATGGATGTTTTAATCTTTATGGGAACTAATGCTGCATTTTGGTATTCTGTTTTGACATTATTTATCATTCGTGAAGGAGTCGTCTTTTTTGAAACAGCAGCTCTTCTTATCACTTTTCTGTTGTTAGGAAAATATTTAGAAGCACGAGCTAAAGGACAGACGTCTCAAGCAATTCGTAAACTTGTAGAATTGCAAGCAAAGGAAGCTATTGTTCTTATTGACGGAAAAGAAATTAATCTTCCTGTTGAGGAGGTTCAAGTGGGAATGGAGGTAATGGTACGACCAGGAATAAAGATTCCTGTTGATGGTTATGTTATTGAAGGGAATTCTTACGTTGATGAATCGATGATCACTGGAGAATCTATGCCAGTTAAGAAAAATGTTAACGATAATGTTATCGGGTCAACAATTAACAAAAATGGATTGTTAAAGATTCAAACAACTAAAGTAGGGTCTGATACAGCCTTAGCTCAAATCATTAAATTAGTTGAAGAAGCACAAGGGTCTAAAGCTCCAATTCAGCGATTTGCGGATTTTGTTTCAGCTAAATTTGTCCCTACGGTAATTATAATAGCTTTACTTACATTCATCACTTGGTATGGTGGATTTACATTAGGAATTTTACCTTTTTCTTTGATAAGTTCTTTAAATCTTAGTTCATTTACTTTTTCATTTAAATTAATGATTGCTGTTTTAGTTATCGCCTGTCCATGTGCTCTTGGATTAGCCACTCCAACAGCTATTATGGTGGGTACTGGAAAAGGAGCAGAAAGAGGAATTCTCATTAAAAGTGCTGAAGCTTTAGAAGCAGCTCATAAAATAAATACCATAGTGTTTGATAAGACAGGAACACTTACACAAGGGAAACCACACGTTACAGATATCGAGTCTCTTTCAAATGAAGATCCTGATACTCTTTTACAAGTTGTTGCCTCTGCAGAGAAAGGATCTGAACATCCTTTAGCTCATGCTATAATCGAATCGGCAAAGAACAAGAGTTTAACTTTAGATGATCCAAAAGATTTTGAAGCAGTTCCAGGGAAAGGAATTCGTGCAAGAATAAATGGAGATATTATTTTAGTTGGAAATAGGCAGCTCTTTACTACAGAAAATATTTCAATTCAGGCAATTGAGAATCAAATAGTTATGCTGGAAAACCAAGGTAAAACAATAGTTATTGCAGGAAGGAATAAAAAATTGATTGGAATTCTTGCTATTTCTGATCCGTTGAAAAAATTCAGTTATGAAGCTATAAAACAATTGAACGAGCTAAAAATTCAAACTATACTAGTAACAGGTGATAATAAAAGAACTGCTGAAGCAGTAGCAGCTCAAGTAGGCATTACTGAAGTGACTGCTGAAGTCCTTCCTCAAGATAAAGCAAAAGTAATTGAGGGTCTTCAAGCAAAAGGTAATTTTGTAGCTATGGTTGGTGATGGGATTAATGATGCACCTGCTCTTGCTCAAGCAAATGTAGGATTTGCGATTGGAAGTGGAACTGATATTGCTATCGAGACTGGAGATATTGTATTGATTAGAGAAGATCTTAAAGATGTAGTTGCAGCAATCCAGTTGAGCAGAAAAACACTTAGTAAAATTAAACAAAATCTATTTTGGGCGTTTTTTTACAATATAATTGGAATTCCAATTGCTGCTGGTATTCTTTTTATTCCTTTCGGCATTACATTAGTTCCTGAGATTGCAGCGCTAGCAATGGCTTTTAGTTCAGTTTCAGTAGTAACTAATAGCCTTCTTCTTAGATTATATACCCCTGAAATTCAGAAAATATCTCCTACAAAATCAACTCTGTAAAGAGGAGAGGCTTTCTTCTCTTTTTTATAATAAGGAACCTTAGCGTTAATTAATAAATCTAAACTCGAATTATCTTTTTTTTCCGTTCATTTAAGATCTAGAAATTAATATCAAATAGACGATAGAAATTTAAGCATCAAAAAAGCTATAAGATCTTGATATACACTGACTTTGAGATTAAGCTTTCAACCAAATTTCTAAACAGATCTGGGTGAAGAAGGATTAATCTGGAGTAATTTCAGTTAGTCTCCTTTTAAAAATAGGATGATTCATAGATGTATGTAGCTGACCCTATTTTGAAATTAGCTGATGTTGATTACTCACGTAGTGATACATTTGGGGAGAGAGCATGCGCTCTGTCACGATTATTATCCAAAGGATACAATGTACCATTTGGAGTCGTTGTTTCTACTAAAGTTTTTAAAAAATTTCTAAATGTGACCCCAGGGGCAAAGAGAATCGATTATTTAATAAATCATTTAAATAAAAGTAACCTGGAAGAGACTGCAGAAGAAATTCAAGAAATTATCAAGTATTCCCCACTACCAATGTCAATTGCTAATCAAATAGCGGAAGAAATCTATAAGCTATGGGATCGTATAAACTCGGAAACTGTAGTAGTAAGAACATCAGCGCATGTAGAAGATACCGCTCGCCACATTTGCTGGGGAAGAGGGACATATTTTCATCTAAAGGAAACTAGAGAAATTATTAATTTGGTAAAATTTTGTTGGGCATCTGCTTTCTCAGCGGATGTTCTAAGTGATTTGCTAAATCTTGGATTACCTCCTGATACAGTCCGAATAGCTGTGATTATTGCAGAGATGATAACTCCAAAAGTAAGTGGATCATTTTCGTTTGATTCTGAAAAGGATGGAGGAGTTTTTATTAATGCAAACTGGGGTTCCCGGGTGTTTGAAAGTTCTGAGGGGATACGTTGCGATCTAGTAAACGTCAGAAACTCTGAGATTGGAGAACCAACTGAAATCTTTGTTTCTTTCAAGGATAAAGTAGCAGAAATCCCCCCTGATCATCGATATGCAATTACTGTTGAAAACCTTCCTGAGAGGAAAAACCAACCTGTCCTAACTCAAGAAAATATAACAACTTTAGTTCAGCTTGCCAAAAAGATAAGAAAAGATTTTGAGATAAATTATGATATTGAATTTGTTTTTGATGAAAACGGAACCCTTTGGGTATTAGATGCGATCCCTAAGGCCCATAAGAAGCACTTTATTAAAATTGGAAATTCAAATCATTAGAGTTCATAAAAATTCGTTAGTTTAAGAGGATTAATTCTAATGCTTCTTTAACTGGTGATTCAATATGGTAATATACGTCACGACCAGCTTTAGAATATGAAACAATCCTTTCTTTAACAAGTTTTTGACATTGATAAGTTAGAGAAGATTCTTTAATCCCTGTCCTTTCTAAGAGTTCAGATCTTTTAATTTCTCCATTATTACGTGCAAGTATGAGGATTTCTTCTAATATAGATTTTGAGGTCTTGGTGGCGAGTTTAAAAGTCTCCAATTCAGAGAGGAGAGATGAAGAACCTTGTTTTTGAAGTTTCTTTAAAGGTTCTAAGAATGGCCAAGAATTATAATTTGAAACTGCCTCATTTACTCCTGAAATTTCGGAATTGGATTCCATTATAATTTTTAATGCTGGTTTAAACCCTAAATAGGTAGCTAAATCATGAATATAGGTTGGGTTGATCTCTTGAGTTTTCAATCTTTCTTCAGGTTGAGAGAGAAGATATCGTGTAATCCAGAGTGCAAGACCTGGAAGGCTCAAAGATATGATTGATATTGTTTTTAAAACAGCCTGAGACAATAATTCTGGCATTCCTGCATTTTCAAGACGTTTTTGGATTATTAAATCAGTTTCTTGTATTAATGGTCTTTTAAAAAGATATTCATAAGGTTCTTTCTCAAAAAGCTTTATAATTGGGGAATTCTGCGCAATTCGTAGCCAATGATGTTCTAATGAGCTTAATAATGCCACAACAATAATGTGTTCATTAGAAGAACGTTCTTTAAGATCTGTGAGAGAGTGAGAAGTAAAGTGATTCCAAATAGGATAAATATGATCTAAAAAGACAATTTGTGTTGAAGTGAAATTTTCTTCTTCCCAATGACTCCAAAAATCATCATTATAACTTAGATATTTCACATAATTAGAATATTGATTTTGATTGAGTTCTCTCATTATTTCTTTAACTATTGCGGTTTTACCACTTCTGTGTGGACCAATGACATTAATTTGGGGGGTTTCATTAATCTCTTTTGAAGCTTCAGTTATTTGTCCTAAGAGTTGACTCAATCGAAGAGCTTCTGTTGTCGTTACAAATAAAGAAGGGTAATTATCAAGAAATTCGTCAGTAAAAAAGTTTGATAATGATCGACTTGTCTCAAATTGTAATTTCCAGTCCTTTGATTCTTTTTGACCTTTTTGAAATGAATCAAAGAGAGTAGGCATAATTCTAACCTTTATTCTAAACACAAAGAGAACTCAATTAGATACTAAATATTAAAAATTTGAAGTTTTTAAATTATTTGAAATTTGAAATATCCGACATAATTCTAGTTCTACATATTATGAGAAGACATCTCGAGGTACTGGATTATAATTTGAATAAATTTCTCTCAATCATGAATAAGCCAAAAAATTTTGGTAAATCAATAAAAAAATTGAAATTTTTGATTAAACTGATTAAAGTAAGGCCCAATATCCATAAGAATAGTTAAATTTATTTCTAATATTATGAAAAACAGTAAAGGATTGATATTTAAGATATTTGAAGCATAAAATCTTATCTAAGGTCACTAAAATATTAGAATTGATTCTTAAAAAATTTAATGAAGAAAACTAATTATTTGTAAAAATTATTAACAAAAGGACGATTTGAGATAGAATGTCTCTAGATAGAGGAAAAAAAATTTTTGACTGGACCCAACCTCTAAAAGAGTTTTTTCATACCTTGGGGAATGGGAGGATAATATTTATAGCTTTAATTCTTTTCCACTTTTTACTTGGAGCATTTATTCCTCCGTTATTGACCAGTGATTTTAAAAGAAATTTATTCTATGGCAAAGCATTTTGGAAATATGGCTTTGAAGTATATGACATGAGACCAATAAATATTACTGGAACAGAATACAATATTACTGATCCTTTAACAGGACTCCCATCCTACCCAAACACAACATATGATTATCCTACAATTCAATTAATATTCTGGGCTATTGTATCTCTTCTACCCTATCCTGAAATCCTTGCGAAGTGGATTTTATCAATTTTTGACATAATGAACATTAATTTCATGATTATATTATTGCTTCAACGCCAAAAAGAGAATTTTTATCCTTCTAATTTTGAAAAATTGTTTATATTTTCCTATTTGTTAACATCTATTCCCTTCTCTGCAATTGAAGGACAGGGAACCTCTATTACTATCTTCTTTTTATTACTTCCAGTGATTATCCATAGAAAAAACATTGTTTTAGGTTATTTCAGCATTGGAATTGGATTTCATTGGAAATATATATCATTTTTAATACTTCCTTATCTTGTATGCAAAGATAGAAATGAATACAGGACAATAATTATTGGAATTTTCGCTTTGATATTAGCAATTATCCTATTGTCAATTCCTCCTTTAAGTGTATCTTTGTTTGTTCTAAGATACTTTGGATTTTTTGGTAAACTTGGTGAGTATTCTGGTCAGACTATTTCAAACCCTCTATTAATTACACATCTCTCTATTTCTTCTATATTGTCAACTTTTATTTTAATTTTGACGGTATTTTACTGGTTAGGTGGAAAAATATCCAAAGAAGGAATTAATTTTGAATTGAATCAAGCTAAAAGCATTTTAGATCGTGGGTATTGGATTCCCTTTCTATTACTTCTTAGCTTTTTAAAAATATATTCAACTGCTTTTCCTTGGTATTGGATGTGGTTTTTTCCATGTATAACAATATTGCCTAGAGTAGAAAGAAAAAATTTCTTTATTTTATTATTAGTGACCTTTATTATAGGTCTTATTGATTTTATTGATATTACTGTAGGTTTTGGGGATTTTCTTGATTATTTAAATAGGCAATGATGTATTTTTAGTTTATATCCTTAGGAATTGACACCTTAACCTTTTTGAAAAATAAGAGCATAATGATGATGAACATTAGGGACAAAAGCATAGGGATATCCATAAGGACGTAAGGTTTTTTGATTCTGGAGCCAGATTCGTTCACCAAGAAACTTATATCTCTTGCGTAATTGAACTGTAAGCTCGTACGCAATTGGAATTGTTTCTCCCTTATCTCTAATATTTTGTATGAATACAATTAGATGTCCCCCGTCTTTAAGATAATTATTAATACTGAAGAAAAGATTTCCCAATTCTGCTAAAAACCTTTCTTTGGTTTCAATCATCCCGAAATCCTTAGCATCTTCTCCATAATTTAAATCTAATCCTTTTCTGGATCTTTCTTGTTGATTATAATCTTTAAATTTCTTTAATATCCTCCAATATGGAGGAGATGTAATACAAAGTGAAAATTTGCCAAATCGAGATAATTCTGTTTTAATTATCTCTCTAATATCACCAATTAGAACAGGAAACTTTGTTCTCTTCATAGCAGTATGTGCATATTTTTCATAAAGTTCAATTCCTACTCCTTCTCTACCACATTCGTTACAAGCCACAAGAGTTGATCCAGTTCCAACAAAGGGGTCAAGGACTTTATCTCCTGGTTTTGTAAAGAATTCAATGAACTCTTTAATCATTGTTGGAGGAAAAGAAGCGGGATGCGAATCAATTTCATGGGTAATTTCAGTAGATTTTCCATCAGCAATAAACCATGATTTAGTAAAACGAATCCATTCACGGCCTGTGAGTTCATTTAACTTATTTCGTTTGTCGACCTTTTCTTTATCACTCATTTTATCCCATTTAAAGAAACAACTATTTTGCTTTTAAAAATATTTAAGGATAAGGAGTATACTCAAGTTTGGAGAATTCCTTTGCCAATCTCAACAGTTATCTTTGATGTCGATGGAACATTAGTAGAAAATTCACGGATTATCATCAAACTCTTTCAAGAAATCGTATTCGAATTTTTGGGGAGAGAAATGAGTGACTCTGAAGTTTTATCCCTGTGGGGTCCTCCTGGAGACGAAATATTCAGAAATCTCTTCCCTGATTCATTATTTGTAAAAGCTTGGAATAAATTTCTAAATAATTATCGTGCTTCCTCTCCATCAAAAGGATTTTTTTCTTATGATGAACTTCAAAGGCTAAAAGATAACTTGAATTTTTTAGTAATATTCACAGGTAAAAGTAGAACAACTTATGAAATTACTATTGAAAAACTTGGATTTACTGATTTATTTCACTTAGTTATGACTGGAAATGATGTAGAAAGGTCAAAACCTTATCCAGATGCCTTATTTCAAATAATTAGTATCTTAAATCTTAATAAAGAGGAAGTTATTTTTCTAGGAGATAGTCATCTCGATATAATAGCAGGAAAATCCGCTGGAATTAAAACTGCGGCAGCTTTATGGGGTTCTGTAGAATCTGAGAAATTATTAAACTCAAATCCAGATTATTTGTTTTCTAATCCGAATGATTTCATACAATTCATCTTAAATAAATAAAGGTATAGTTTGATGACTCCTAAGCTAATTGAAGATACGTTTCCTATCAAGGAAATAAGCAGATTAGCTATCCCTGAACGAAGTAGTTATAAACCAATTTATCAGATCTCTAAATGGTTTGCTCGTAGATCTTCATCTATGTTTAGAGCCATTATTTTAGGGAGTATTTTCTCCTCAAATGATGATTTAATGGATCAATTTTATCTTGAACATAATTTTAACAATCTAATACTATTAGATCCCTTCATGGGGGGTGGGACGTCTATTATAGAAGGATTAAGGTTAGGAATCAATTGTGTAGGAATTGATATAAATCCTATAGCATGGTTTATAACTAAAACTGAAGCAGAAATTGTTGATATAAATGAATTAGAGAAAGCAATTTCAGAATGTATGAATCAAATTAAAGATGAAATTAAGAATCATTATCAAACATCATGTCCAAATTGTCAACGAAATAGCGATATTATTTACGCACATTGGATAAAAACTGTTTCGTGTATAAAATGTAAAGCCTATATCCCTATTTTTCGGAATTTTATAATTGGTAAAATTCATCAAAATTGGTTTTTAATATGTCCTAAATGTTCTTTTATATTTAAAAGTGAAAAAATCCCCTCAACGATGATCGAATGTCCTAAAGGTTGTGGTAATTTTAATCCTCGTTCTGGAAATAGGATTGGTAGACAAAAGGTCAAATGTTACCAATGTAATACCCATTTTAATCTTTTAAAAGCAATTAAATCGAATTCCAAGCAGAATTCTTCGATAATGTATGCGATTGAAGGTTTCTGTCACTTTTGTTATAAAAATACATCTAAAAAGAATTTGTCTTCTGGGTTCCGATTCTTTAAAGCTGCAGATATCAATGATTTAATCAGGTATAAACATGCAAAACATCAATGGAACAAAGAATCACCCTTACTTTTATGGCCAAAGGGAAAAATACCAAACGGTGAAGTGACTAGAGTACTATCAAATCACCGATATGCCTATTGGAGTGATCTCTTTAATGAAAGGCAGTTATTAGCTTTATCCAAGATTCTTAGTTATATTTCAGACATTAGCAACGATATAATACAAGAAATGTTCCTTGCAGCTTTTATTAATTTATTAAACCATAATAATACATTTACGAGATATTCTCTGAATGGTCAGAAGGTTGAAGGTATATTCGCACGTCATGATTTTCATCCTCTTTCTTCTTTTGCTGAAAATAATGTTTGGGGAACTAAATTTGGTCGTGGAACTTGGGTTAAATGCCTTAAACGGCTCTATTTAGGCAAAAAGTATAATATTTCTCCGTACAACTCAAAATATGAGGCTATAAAAGGAAAAAGAGTTGCTAAGAAGATATTTTCTGGAAAAATAGCAGGAAAATTGGAAAAGATTTCTAAAAATTCAATTTTAAGTTCTACAAATAACCTAAAACTCTTTTGTCATGATTCTGGGGAGAAAATAGAAGAGATAGCACCTTTTGATCTCATTATCACTGACCCACCTTATGCAGATAATGTAAATTATTCTGAATTATCTGATTTTTTCTATGTTTGGATTAAGCTGGTTTTAGAGGATAGATATCAATGGTTCAAATCAGAGGAGACTCCAAAAGGAGAAGAAGCAATCGCAAGTAGAAGTCGTGAAATAAATTATTTTAAGAAGCTTTCAGACATTTTTAACAATGTTAGAAGATTAATGAAACCAGAAGGACTCTTTATTTTTACTTTTCATCATTCAAATCGTGAATTTTGGGTTCAATTAGCAGAAACGATATTACTTTCAGGTTTTAGTGTTATAAGAACTCATGCAATTCCAAGTGAAGCTCGAAATGTACTTAATATTCGTGATAAAAAGTCTATTACCTTTGACTTAATCATTGTATGTAAAATTCTAAGGGAAGATTATCGTTCAGAGATCATTAGTTCGGAATTTATTAAACAATTTCAAGAATTATATAATCAACGAAGTAAGGAGTTAGAAAAAGCAAATATAACAATCAAAGATTTAGATTATTTAGCAATCTTTGCAGGTATTTTAATGGAATTAGAGTTTAAATATATTATAAAGTCTCCCACTGAAGAAGATTTATCCCATACTCAAATATGGGATATTTGTTACGAAAATATTCCAAAAAGTCAATAATTTTCATTCGTGTTTTCCATGGTAAGACAATCATCGTATGAATTAATAATTGGTAATTTAATAGAGCTACTTCCTAAAAAAGCCCGTGAAAGAAAATTTAATCTTATAATTGCCGATCCTCCCTTTGGGATTTCTTTCAATAAATCCAGTCATGAATATGGATCAACTGATTACGATCTATATGAGGATGATTTTACTCCTGAATCTTATTTTAAATTTTCAAAAGATTGGATTCGTATTTGTTATGAAGCTTTAACAGATGATGGGAGTCTCTATATTATTTCTGGTTGGACAAATTTACAATTCATCCTAAATGCTATAAAAACAACAGATTTTAATTTACTAAATCACGCTATTTGGCATTATTCATGGGGGGTTTATACGAAGCGAAGATTTACGACGAGTCATTATCACATTCTTCTTTTAGTTAAAGATAGAAGAAAATACACCTTTTTCAAGCAAAAACATTATGATGAAGATGTTTTTTATTGGTCTGAATATAACCGTGGGAATGATCCAGATCGAATCAAAGGACATCCATGTCAACTTCCTATTGTACTTTTAGACAAATTAATTAGAACCTCAAGTAGTCCATCAGATTTAATTGGTGATGTTTTTTCTGGAAGTGGAGGAACGATTTTAGCTGCACGAAGAGCTGGTCGAGATGTGATTGGTTTTGAAATTAGAAAAGAATATAAATCAATCATATATCAAAAAGCCAAATTCGGAAAAGCTATCGAATCAAAGGTCAACCAATGCTCCTTAGATGATTATTTATAACAAATATTGATTAAAAGTGAATTATATGAATAAAAGAGACTTATTTTATTCATGAGGGTAAAATTCACCAAACAAAATTAAATACAAGCTTTTTTTAAATGGATTTCTTAGATGGTGCGAAATGATATAGTATAAAAAAATAGTACAATCTTTAAAGCAGATTATTCATAGGAGGAAGAGTTTTACAGTCATAATACTCTAAGATATGGTTATTTATCTCCTCTAGGATCTGCTTTTTATTACCTGAATTATCTTGAAATAATATCTTTGTTTTCAAAATAATTGCTTTATAGATTTTATTTTTTGGGTTTGGATTCTTAATTGGTAGTCTTTTTAGATTTGAAATCGAAATTGCATTGGTGAAGTTGGATCCAAGATTAAATTGTGTCTCATAAAACCATTTATAAAGAATTGAATTTAGTATGGATAGGATATAAAGGAGTAAATCAGAGTTTTGTACATACTCTGGTTTCAATTTTAAAACATAAACGTTCTGGGTTGTCCAAACATTTTTTACATCTAATGCAGCACAAGGATACCTTTTAATTTTCTGAAGTACTAATTTGGGAGAGAGATATATACTAGGATCCTTTTTACTTCTAAATTGAACAGAAGGATCAATATAATGAGAGTTTTTAATAAAAAAAGCCTCAAAATCATCACCTGTTAAAATTGGTTGGTTTTGGATCTCATTCCATTCATTTGATATTAAAAACTGAACTTCAAGAACTTTTTCTTCTAAAACATTTTTACACGCAGGGCATATAATTCTTCTCTTCCGACTTGATTTTTGAACCCAGCTTTTACAATTAGGACAGTACATCACTTCTCCCCGTTTTGATAACTCTTCTCCCCTTTTTATGATCATATATTTACTCAATGCACTTGAATTTTCTTTAATTCTTGTTAGAGTGTGTTGCACAGCAGAACTATAGTTCTGAGTAAACACATAATCATAGTTGGCATAATAAATTGATTGTTCAATCTTATTCTTATCGTTTACCAGTATTTTATGTTCTTGATCCATAGCATGTCCATAACGTGCTATTAAAGAAATAAATTCTTGAGTAACATTTTCAAAGAGCCCATGAAAATTTAGAGTCAATATTTGGTAATTATCTAAGAGAAATTTCCTTACATGGGTATATTGATTTGATCTAACAAAATTTTTAGGAAGAAGAAATGCTAAAATCCCTTTATTTTTGTCCATTAATTTAGTACCTTGATAGATGAACAGTTCAAAAATATTTAGATTTCTTTTAGAGCTCTGAATAGAAAAAATTTGGTGATATTTGTTCTTGTCCTGATAACTCAAGTTGCTTCCCCAAGGAGGATTACCCAAGATGATTTGAAATTTATCATCAGAGAATAACGTCTTAAAATCCTGAAGAGAAAGATCCAGAAAATTACCTGTAAGAATATTATGACTTATGCTTTTCTTTAATCCATATCGATTATTTGGATCAATATATTTGAGAAGATTAGCTATACATTCAGAAACAGCTTTTTGATTAATATCTATACCATACAAATTATTTTTCAAAATTTGAGTTAGAATAATCTCCTTTAAGTTCGATTCATTCGAATAGCTATATTTTTTGAAATATGTTAATAAATCTGCTAAGATTTCCAGTGCGCTCTGTAAAAACCTGCCATTTCCAGTTGAACAATCTAAAATCTTTAAATTTTTGATTATATTTTCAAAAATATCTGGTGATTCTTCTATTACGTTATGTATAACTTGATCAAAGTTATTATAAACATTGAAGGGTTGATTCAACTGTGAGAGTATATATTGAATTATTGTCCTCTTTGCCAATTTGTTTGATATGGATATAGGAGTATAAAATTCACCTAACTCCCTTCTTTGCTGTCTAATTAAATCCATTTGAATATCTCTATTTGTTAGTAGGAAGATGCGTGTTTAACTTTTATAATATAATTACATAATCTTCTATTTCATGATTTGAAACTTATTGTAAAGATTTCAATGCACTAAAAGATTCCTTAATGATTGATAGTCACTTTCTTAATGCAATATTTATCAATTATCTCTTAATTTTTTCTATTCTGACCTAAATAGCAGATATTATATTTGATGACATAAGTAGTTTGTTAATCGATAGACTTTTCAACTGCCATCCCTTTAATAGCTCAGATTTAATAATGAAAGGTCTTACTCATATTCTTTTCGGAATGGGATTTGTAAGTATATTTTTATATTTTTTTAAGGTTCCTTTTGTCTTATGGTTTTTAGGGGTGTTTCTAGTTTCACCCTTTTTTTCACGATTACCAGATAAAGATCAAACTATAGCTCGTGTAACATTCAATCAAATTGATCCTCATCGTGGGAAGTTTAGTCATAATTTATTGATTGGATTACCCTTAATTTTAATTTTCTTCATAATAAATATGACAATATTCGAAACTATTCTCATTTTTCTAATAGGATCCATATTCGGAGCTTTATTCGCCCACACTTTTGTTGATTCCTTTAATTATGCTGGGGTTTATATAATGGGTATAAAAATAAAGGGTTTTTTAAAATGGGACTCTTTTTGGGGGAATTTAATCTTTCGGATCTTAGGAGGATTCTTAGTTCTAATACCTATATCTCAATTTATCTAAAAAAACTAAGAATTATACATAAATAAATAATAGATAACGAAAGCTCAAATAATAGTTTTTTAATTTAAGTATATTCATTTTATTAAAGGATTGAATAATAGAAATTAAGATGAACATTGTTGCGGAGTAAGACAAGGTTAAAAGGGTTCTTAAAGCTCTCTCTTTCTCACCATCCATTATGCTGGCAGTATAGAAATCATACCATTCGTATTAAAGGGCTTTCTTTCTGCTTAGGTTGTACAGCTTTCTATGTTGGTTTTTTTCTAGGAATGCTTTTAATCATTTACTTAAGATTAAATATACTTAGGTGGGAAGAATTAGTTTTTATAGCAATAATATTATATTTACCAACTATTTTTCGTTTACTTCGGTTTCCTATTTTTAATACAACTCAAAAGGGGTTACGATTTCTATATCGTTTCTTATTAGGAGTTGGAGTAGCTATAGGATTAATTTCGATTTTCAAAGTTTCAAACATTTTCTTCGGATTGTTACAATTTCTCTTTGGAGTAGGATTATATGCAGGTATTGGGCTGAAAAGAGTTTTCAACAAGGAAGTTATGAGCGAATGTAATGATTGCTCGTTTTTCCCGTCGTGGGAGTGTCCTGGTTTCTCACCTTTTCACATTAAACCGAAATATTAGATTTTTGGATTTTTAATCAAAAAAACTTAGGGAGTAGTTTTATGTAATTGGTTTATTTAGTTCAAACCATACTGGTGAGGTTTTTTATGGGAAAAGAATTATATTTAGATGATATGTTTTTAAGAAATTTTGAAGCAGAAGTGGTCTCAGTAAAAGAAGGGAAATATATTATTCTTAATCAAACTGCATTTTATCCAAAATCAGGTGGAGTAGCAAATGATGAAGGAAAAATCATTCGTGGAACAGATCCTTATACAGTAATCTTTGCAGGAAAATTTGGTGGGAAAATATCTCATGAAGTGGATAAAGAAGGTTTAAATGCAGGTGACAAGGTAACTGGAGTACTTGACTGGGAACGTCGGTATAAATTAATGCGTTATCATACAGCAGCTCATGTCTTAAGTGGTGCATTTTACAAGAATCTAAATACAAAAATTACTGGGAATGAAATTAATATTGACCAAGGTAGGATAGATTTCAATCTTGAAAACTTTGATCGGTCATTAATTGAAGAACAAGTGAATTTAAGT
>WOR8_10006123_pt1 | contig 22644 bp, 19 predicted proteins | sample DeeMarSeWOR38_10_FD_19890 | JGI IMG/M metagenome (IMG submission 19890) | reverse complement strand
TTTGAAGCTGTTACGATATTGTGGCGACGCGCCAGAGAGCAGGCCTTCCCTGATTTCCAGCGCAGAAAAGGCCATTCCTTTGAAGAAGACAGAACTTATTTCCGCGATGTGATTCTGATTAATAACGATGTCTGGGTCGCGGAAGTCGATGAAGTATTGGCGGCATTTATGGCGATCGCAGGCGATTTCATCGATCAGTTGTACGTAGACCCTGACTATCAGCGCATCGGACTCGGCGAAAGCCTGCTTGCCCATGCCCGAACATTATCTCCGCAACGTCTCTGGTTGTACACGCTTCAGATTAATACGGGTGGCCGGACTTTTTACGAGAAGAATGGCTTTCACGCCGTCAAACTCGGCATCAGCCCACCGCCTGAGTCTGAACCGGATGTGGAATATCACTGGAACGCGATGGAGTAAAATACCACGATGAGCATCAACCAAGCGACCATTGCCACGAACTTTGGGGTGCGTTCCACTTTTGTGGAAGTCAACCTGTCACAGTTGAGCCGGAATCTTCAAGCTATCCGGAAAAAAGTCTATCCCGCGAAAATCATGATCGTGGTGAAAGCCAACGCCTACGGACACGGCCTTATGGAGGTCGCCAAATATCTTGATCCACAGGTTGATTACATTGGCGTGGCGGTTCTTGAAGAAGGCATTCTTCTGCGCGAGATCGGTGTGAAGACGCCCATTCTGGTTCTGGGTGGTATCTGGGGGAATCAGATTCCCGCTTATATCGAAAACGACCTGACGCTCACGGCTCCTTCCGTAGACCGTTTGCAGCAAATTGATCAGGCTGCAAACGGTTTGGGAAAGAAAGCTAAAGTGCATCTAAAAGTGGATACGGGCATGGAACGCATTGGGGTGCATTATTACAATGCGCATACCTTGCAGGAGGCGGCGCTAAACTGCAAGCACGTTGAAGTGGAAGGCATCTTCTCGCACTTCGCCAATTCCGATGCGGCGGATTTGTCTCATGCGCGTTTACAGCTAGAGCGTTTCAGTGAGGTGCTAGGTTTCTATGAAAAGCGTGACCTAGCAATGCCTATTCGACACATGGCGAATTCGGGCGCAATTCTGCAATTGCCAGAAGCGTACTTTGATATCGTACGGCCGGGTATCCTGTTCTACGGCGTCTATCCCTCGCCTGAGGCACAACGCACCGTTGAAGTAAAGCCAGCGCTGGCATGGAAATCACGGGTGGTCTATTTCAAGGTTACGCAACCGGGACATCCCGTCAGCTATGGTTCCATCTGGCAAACTGATCACGATGTGCGCATTGTGACTATCCCAGTGGGATATGGGGATGGATATTTTCGGAGTATGTCAAACCAGGCGCAGGTTGTTATTCATGGCAAGAAATACCCACAAGTGGGGCGTGTGTGCATGGATCAGATCATGGTTAATATTGAGCAGGATTCGGCTTTTAACGGGGATGAAGTTATCTTGATCGGTGAATCCGAAAGCGGAGAAAGCATCACAGTCGAAGACCTGGCGTATTGGGCTGGCACGATTCCCTATGAGATTCTGACCAACATCAATACGCGTGTGCCGCGTATCTACATCACTGAATAAATTTGCACTATCCAAGTCGCTGTACATCTCCGTTCATCGGTGGTTAAATTCTGGTAAAATCGCGACGAAGCGTCAACCAGGTGTCGGCCTGGTTTTTTTTTACCCCGCTTGGGAATGGCGGAGTAAGTAGATTTCCCAGGTTTGGGAGCAGTTACCCCCATTCGGGGACAGGTACTGCGAGCTGGATGCAGTTCAATTGCGGAGCATCCCTGTGGGATTGCATCCAGAACAAATATCGAACATCGAGTAGAATTCCTGTACCGCAATAAACTACATTTGCGGCACATGTAACGAGGTGAATGTGAAAAAATATGTTTCCATGTATGCAGGCCTGCTCGGAATAGCAGGTATAGTGGTAGCGCTTGACCAGTGGACGAAATGGCTGGTGCGTGAAAATATTCCTTTTGCAACGCAATGGCTGCCTGAAAATATGATGTGGCTGATGCCGTACGCACGGATTGTCCATTGGGAAAACAGCGGTGCAGCCTTCGGTATGTTCCAGGACGGCGCTGTTGTTTTCACGATTTTGGCTTTTGTTGTTATCGGCGCGATTCTTTTCTATTACCCAAAAATAGAATCCGAAGGTTGGATGTTCCGGCTGGCGATGGGTTTGCAGTTGGCCGGGGCTAGCGGGAATTTGATCGATCGCCTGAGCCAGGATGGGAAAGTCACAGATTTTATTTCAATCGGAAAATTTCCGGTTTTCAATGTAGCCGATGCATCGATTACAGTGGGAACGATAGTGCTCATACTAGGTGTGTGGCTCAGCGAACGGGCGGCGAAGCAAGCCCAGGCAGAGTCCGAAGCGCTGTTGAATGGGGAGCAGGCTATCCTCTCCGAGGAGTAATTCCAAATGACAGAGCGGCGCGAAGTCTTTGATTTCCAAAAAGAAAAGGAAGAACGGCTGGATCATTTTTTGGTTGAGTGTTTGCCTGAGTTTTCACGTTCGCGCTTGCAAAAACTGGTTAAGGATGGTCTTGTAAATGTGAATGGCATCCCGGCTAAAAAAACGGGGCAAAAGCTGGAGCCAGGTTCGCAGGTGGAAGTACATATACCGCCGTCTGCGCCGACCGCTTTGGTGGGAGAAGATATTCCACTCGAAATTATTTTCGAGAGTGATGATCTGCTGGTAGTGAATAAACCGGCAGGGATGGTGGTGCATCCCGCAGCTGGGCATGATACCGGAACGTTGGTACATGCTGTGTTAGGTTATGACCCGGATATCGAAGGGATTGGAGGCGAGGAGCGACCGGGCGTTGTCCATCGCCTCGATAAGGAGACCTCGGGCCTCATTTTGCTTGCGAAGAACGACCACGCTCACCTCTGGCTTAGTGACCAGTTCCGCCTGCGTAAAGTAGAGAAGACCTATCTGGCATTGGTGGATGGCGCCCCCCCGACACCCAGCGGACGTGTGGAAGCGTCAATTGGGCGCGATCCCAGTCACCGCAAGAAGATGGCGATCATGCCGCCGGGCAAGGGGCGCGAGGCGGTCTCTGAGTATTTGACGCTGGAAACGTTCAAAAAACATACACTGTTGGAGTTTCATCCGCACACTGGGCGAACGCACCAGATCAGGTTACATTGTATGTTCCTTAAGTGTCCGATTGTAGGGGACAAGATCTACGGTCATCGCAAGCAATTGATTGAACTAGACCGGCACTTTTTACATGCGGTGCGTTTGAAAATTATCCTGCCGGGGGAGAAGGATGCGAGGTTGTTTGAAGCGCCGTTGCCGGATGAGTTACAAGTCATTTTAAATTCTCTTCGTTAAAGGAATAAACATGGAATATATCGACCTTCGCTCCGACACCGTCACCAAGCCCACGCCTGAGATGCGTGAAGCCATGGCCAAAGCTGAAGTAGGCGATGATGTCTACGGGGACGACCCTACTGTCAATCGCCTGCAGGCGATGGCCGCTGAGATGACTGGTCACGAAGCCGGGTTGTTCGTCGCTTCGGGCACGATGGGAAATTTGTCTGCGGTACTGGCACATTGTCAGCGTGGGGATGAGGTGATTCTGGGAAAGGAAGCGCATACCTATCGGTACGAAGCGGGCGGCATTTCAGTTTTAGGTGGGGTGCATTCCTGTCAGTTGCCAAATCAAGCCGATGGAACGATTGCGTTGGAGGATATAGAAGGGGCAATCCGTTATGATGACCCGCATCAGCCGATCACGCGCCTGGTGACGATAGAAAATACGCAGAACCGCTGTGGGGGGAAGTGCCTGTCGGTGGAATACACCAATCAGGTGGTGGAATTTGCACATAAGCGCGGTTTGAAAGTCCACCTGGACGGGGCGCGCGTTTTCAACGCAGCAGCAGGGTTAGGCGTATCTGTAAAGGATTTGACCTCACCAGTTGATTCGGTCACATTTTGTTTGAGCAAGGGGCTTTCGGCGCCGGTTGGCTCGGTATTATGCGGCTCAAAAGATTTTATTGAAAAAGCACATCGCGCGCGCAAGATGCTCGGCGGCGGGATGCGTCAGGTCGGGGTTTTGGCAGCGGCCGGGATCGTGGCGCTGGAGAAAGTGGCACCGCGCCTGGGTGAGGACCATGTTCGGGCGCGCACGCTGGCTGAGGGTCTAAGTGAGAACCGAGGCCTTGTCCTGGATGTTGGTACACCAGCCACAAATATGATCTTTATGAATTTGAACAGTGATGTTGAAATGTCTGCTAATGAAGTGGCAGAAAAGATGAAAGAGCACGGTGTGCTGGCGGGAGTTGCAGGTAATCGTCGTTTTCGGTTGGTAACACATTATTGGATTGATGACGAAAGCGTTGAGAAAGCGATCGCAGCTTTTGATACTGTGCTGAATAGCTAATAGAAATGACGAAAACGCGATGCTAACTTGAAGCATCGCGTTTTCCTTTTGAAGATCGAATCTTTTTCCAATGAGAAAGATCTGGCTCGATCTGGTTGCGTCCTCGTTCTTTTGCAATGTAGAGACGCTGGTCAGCCAAATAAATAAGCCGATTGATTTCAGACGCCTCATCAGGAAAGACGGAAATCCCCTGGCTCACGGTTGGGGCTGGGATTTTTTCTTTCTTAGGATCATTGAGAATCATGTTCTGCATAGATTTTTGCACTCGTTCCGCGACTTGATGTGCTTCATCACCTCTAGCACCGGGTAGGGCGATTGCAAATTCTTCTCCACCCCAGCGCCCAACAAAATCACCTTTTTTGATATTCTGCTGGATGGTTTCGCATAGTATTGTCAACACCAGATCTCCAACTTGATGGCCGAAGGAATCGTTATAGCGTTTAAAGAAGTCGATATCGAGCATGATCAAGCTGATAACCTGCAAATTGGAACTCGCCTGGTCAATATACTCTTGTAATGCTTGAAGAAAATACCGATGGTTGTACGTGCCGGTCAGGCTATCCAGCCGAGATTGTTCTTCTACTTGTTTATGGTGAACTGTGTTATCTAAGGCAAGAGCGGCATGTTGCGCCAGGTTGGAGAGTAGTTCCATATCGCTTTGGCTGAAGGCGTTTGGTTTATAAGATGCTACAGCAGATAAACCGGTGACTTGTGCAGTCTTCATTGGGACACCCATCCACGATAGGCTGGATTTGTTTTTCCCCACAGTAATTCTTTGTGTGCCTTCTAGCTGAACATCTTCTCGCAAGTCGGGGAGAAACAATGGTTTTTGATTTTCGATCACCCACCCTGAAAAAGTGCCAGTTAATGGAACTTTGACATCATAGAAGTAGTCTCCGTCATCGTAAAAAAGATCCAGGCGAATGATATCTTTATCGACCAGGCCAACATAATAAGAATCCGCATTAATGGCTTTTTGAAGGGCAGCGTTTAGAATGGAAAGAACTTGTCCAGTTTCGAGCGATGAACTGATCTGCTGACTAAAGGTGTTCATCATTTCAAGGCGACGAATGTGATTTTGTGTTAGCTGGCGCAGGCGCAAAATGGTTTCTGTAATAACAATTGATGCAATTATGGGGATAACTTGAATTGTCCAGGGGAGAAACCCTGAGATAGATTTTTGATGGACAAAAATAAATGTGAACCCGCTGAGTACGATGAGAAGGTAGGTGGGGCCGCGACCCGAAATAATAGAAAATGAAATAACAGTCAGAACAAGGAGAATGCTGTATAAAATATGATGTACGTCATCTGGCATAAGCGCCAATAAGCTTAGCCCGAATCCACTGACAGCGGCATTGACCCAAAAGTAGATGTTGCGATTTTTTTTTATTCGAGGGGCAATCAAAATGCTTTGTAAAACAATATATAGGCAGCCTCCAACGCCAATGGAAAGTGTGATCAGGCGCTTTTCTATCGGGGATTGATTTTCGAAAAGAACATCCAGAATAATTGCTAAAAAAATAAGAATTGCAGCTAATGACGATAGCAAAACAAGGCCGGAATCATCCTGATGTTTTATACTTTTTCTAAGGAATCCTGGAAGTTTCATGAAATCGGTTCCTCCAGATTATTCTTTTTCCACATGCGTCTAAAGGCAGAAACAATTTCCGGGTCAAATAATATGCCGGATTGTTCTATTAGATAATCCATAGCTTCACTTACTGGGATTTGCTTACGATAAGGGCGATCACTGATCAAGGCGTCAAACGCATCTGCAACGGCAAAAATACGCGCCTGAAAAGGGATATCTTTACCACTCAAGCCGACCGGATACCCGCTTCCATCCCAGCGTTCTTGATGATACCGGATGATAGGCAGGGTTTCTTGCAAAAAAGGTATATCTTCAATGATACGTGCACCAATATCAGGGTGGAGACGCATTATTTTCCACTCGGCCTCAGTTAAAGATGCAGTTTTATGCAAGATCGTATCACTGATGCCAATTTTACCAATATCATGAAGCAGGGAGCCGCGTTCAATTACCTTTAGCGAAGAAGCATTCAAGCCGAGTTCTGCGGCAAGCAAGCAGGCTAGTTCACTTACCCGTTTGCTGTGGCCCTCCGTTTCGCGGTCACGGGCATCCAGTGCTGACGTTAGAGCAGAAAGAGTACGGTCATAGGCAAATTCCAGTTCTTCGTAGGCTAATTCAATTGCATCTGCTTGTTGTTGGGATTCGACCAGCAGAATTGAGCGTTCCAATGCAAGAATAGCCTGGTTCGCTAAAGTTTGCATATTTGAAGCATGATGTGAGAAATAATCGCGAATATTGGGAACATCGAGCCAGAGCGCGCCGTATTTTCGGAGAGGTGTTTGTAAAGGGAAGCAAATTGTGGCGGAAACTTGATCGGGAGTTATATGAACGATCTCACCTGATTCAAGGGTTTGTTGAATCAAGTCCATTGGATGCTGTTTTCCGGAATGTGTACCATCTTCGTCGATTTCCACTTCTGCTTCTATTTTTTGATTTTTCGCAAAGAGCACAATCCCCGTAGCGGTTGTATTAGCGAGTTTTGCGGCTGTTTCAGCAATATGTTGCGCTGCTTGTTGTAATTCTTCTGCCTGTATGATTTTTACACTTAAATTGTATAGTAGTGTTGTTGTGCTAAGCGTATTCCGCAACTCCTGATACAACCAGGTAGCTTCGATTGCGGTTGCTGCTTGTGACGATAACAGGCCTGCCAGGGATTCGTCATTCTCGCTAAAAAAGATTTCACCTTGTTTTCCAAACGCCAGAACAGTTCCTATGCTCAAACGATGTAGGCGGATTGGAATTACCAATAAGCTGCGTAAGCCATTATGGTCTATTTCAATGTGTGAGGCCTTGCGATATTTACGTACATCCCGAATACGAAAAGGTTCGTAGGCATGCAAAGCCGCCTGTACAGTGGTGTCGTTTACAGGATTTTGATTTAGTGAATTGAGCAAACGAGGTGCGTATCCTGAATAAGCAGTGCGCGAAAAATTACCTTCTTGATCGAGGAGAGTAACAAAGGTAAAACGCGCTTGCAAAGTTTCTCGAGCAATTGTGGCAATTTCTTTGATTGTTGTTTGTGATTGCAGTAAGGGAGAAAGTGAAATGCCCGCTTTAATCAGGTTGGTAAGCCTTTGATGGTAACTCGAACGCTCCCAGGCACGGATTAATTCGGTCGCGAACATTTCCCCAAGGTGAACATCATGGCTACTAAATGCGTTGATTTTGTCATCGGCTACTTCAAGGATGGCTTTCACGTGTCCGTGATAGATCAGTGGTACAGCAAAAACGGAAAGGGCTTTTGACGTTTCTGGCCTAATAAAGTCAGGGTCAAGTTCTGCATCGTTGGCAATTTGAGTTTTCCGTAGGCGCAAGGTTCGACCAAGCAGTCCTTTTGATGTACTCTGGCGATACTCTGGTGGCAGGAAGTTTCCGGACGAAGCCATGATGGAGAATTCCCGCCGCTCTATTTCATTCTCAAACACAGACACATGCTTGCAATCCAAAGCGCGTTGTAGTGTATTGACGGCCAGTTGTGCCGCCACTGGTTGATCCAGTTGAGCTTCAAGTTGGTGACTGAGTTCTGCCAGAAGATTTAATTGCGCAATGCGTTTTTTTTCGTTATCGAGCTGACGCATAAGTGAAGTGATTTGCTCAGTTTGGATTTCAACCTTAGTGTACAAATTATGAGAAGGTGATGAAAATGAGTTCAATGAGCGAGATATCCATTGACTCCACCCATAAAAAGGTGGTTTGGCAAACTCTTCTTCATCAAAATCGGGGCTGGAAAATTCAGCTGTTAGTCTGTTTATGGTTAATACAACCACCATTAGTCCATAGAAAGTAAACCCTTTGGCGAACAGCATTGCAATAAAAGAAAATTCCTGATTGATAATGGGAATACTGAGTCTTATAAAAGATTCATTCTGAAAAGGTAAATTACCTGAGTCATATCCAATGAAAACCAATGAGATCAACATTAGAAATTCTGCTACGCTTGCAATGCGAACAACCTTGCGACCGATAAAATCATCAAGTGGTAAGCGAAGTTTGTTCCAGGAGCCTAGATCTATCATAAAGGGCAGAATAGCGAATCCAAAAGTAATAATAACTGTGTTGATTTGTGACAATAAGGAAAATACCAGTACCCAGATCATCCAGGGAACAGCAATAAATCTGGCTAAAGTCTTTGATATTTTTCTTGGAGAAAAATAAAATGATGCGATGCCCGATATGCCGCCAATGAAAAAGATAAGCCCAAGATAAAAGGATATCGACTCGATCCCTTCATATACAGAAGAATCAATCAATCCGAACAGGAGTAAAAAGCTACTCATCAAATTGAGACCAGCGTACCCTAAAACAAAAATATTTCGCTCAGTTTCCTCATCGTTTTCGTGAAATATCAATAAATATAATTGCGCAACGATTAACATAGCCAGGGAAAAACCATCGATAATAAGATGCGCCTGAAAATACAAATAACTGAGAATACCCAGGCAAACTGCAACTATCACATCGATACTTTTCTGTGCAAATTTATGACGAACGATGAAAATAGATGCCTGATTTACAAGCCCTACAATATAGATAAATGCGCCAAGTGGAAGATAAATAATGATAGGTACATCTTCTAGTACAGTGCTCAAGCGACTTGGGATGAGAAGCAAACCTAACGCGCTTAGTGTAAGTACAAGCGAGGTCAAGAGCCTGAGAAGGTTTTCAAACCGCCGGAAATCATTTTGCATAGTTGATATAAATTTACTACAACTTCTTCAATTCTTGGCAATGATGGATCAAATAGGGTAAACAATTTTGGAAAATAATCTCTGATATAATTTTATCAGGGACAGGCGCGTGGCGGGGATAGATAGTACACCGTTGCGCGTATAATATCTAAACTCATAAAATCAAGGTGATACATGCAAACCTATTTTACACTTGAGCAGATTGACCAGGTCGCCGATGCAGTTCGAGCCAAGATAGATGTGAAGCCCCGTATCGGACTAATTCTCGGTTCGGGATTGAACGACTTGGCTGCTTCCGTTAGTAATGCTGTTACGATCCCTTTTGGTGACTTGCCCCATTGGCCGGTTTCAACAGTGGAAGGGCATGTCGGGCGTCTCGTGATTGGTGAGCTGGAAGAACAGCATGTCTTCGTGATGCAAGGCCGTGTACATTATTATGAAGGTTATAGCATGGGGCAAGTAACTATGCCGGTAAGAGTCATGCAGCGCCTGGGACTGGATATGATGATCGTCACAAATGCGGCTGGTGGTGTGAACCCCGATTTTGTCCCCGGCGATGTAATGCTCATTACGGACAATCTGAATTTGATGGGGATGAGTGGCTTGAATCCGCTTATGGGTCCAAACTTGGACGAGCTTGGACCTCGCTTCCCTGATATGAGCCAAGCTTACGATAAAGAGTTAATGGCGGTGGCCAGAAAAGTTGCGGGAGAAGAAGACCTAACTCTTCGAGAGGGTGTTTATTGTGGATTGAGTGGTCCTTCCTTTGAGTCCCCGGCAGACCTGCGTTTTTTACGCTTGGCAGGGACTGATGCGGTTGGTATGTCTACAGTTCCTGAAGTGATCGTTGCACGCCATGGCGGTTTACGAGTTCTGGGACTTTCGGGCATCAGCAACAAAGCCAATTTGGATGGCTCAACTGTGACAACACATCAAGAAGTGATCGAAGCCGGAAAAATTATCACGCCCAAAATGGAAACGATCATTCGGGGCGTTTTGAAAGCTATATAAATAGATCCCAGGTTGGTATGGAAGTTGTTTATCGTTTTTTAGCCACTTATGAAGGGCTGATATATATTCTGCTATCTCTGGGTGGCTTATTTGCGTTCCGTTGGTTATGGAAAGCCTGGCGTGAATGGCGTGATTCTGTATTCGGTCTGGAACGCGAATTTGCAATGCGCCGCATGAGCCAGGCGCTGATGGTTTCGCTGCTCATTCTATTTTTGTTTTTCGGAGAATTGTTTCTGGCGTCGTTTATTGTCCCTGGGCTGCCTTCGCCCGATTTGTTGGCAACACCCACACTGGATACGCTGAACCAGACCGAAGGCGCCCTTTCTGGTAATCCAGTTGTTGTTTTGACCATTGTTGCTCCTGTTTCCGAGGCGTCCCAAAATTCAGAAAGCGGTTGTGTGCCAGGTGAAATTATATTGACTTCGCCTGAATCGGGACAGGAAGTCAGTGGCACGGTAACCCTCGTTGGCACGGTGAATGTTGATAATTTTGGATTCTATAAATATGAAGTTTCGCCGCAAGGAACCAATACATGGGCAACGATCTCAGCAGGTAGAGAGCCTGTAAATAATGGTGATGTAGGCCTTTGGGATACAACTACGTTGACGCCGGGTGATTACCAGTTACGTTTGGAAGTAACTGACAACCAGGGAGTGGCGTACCCAGCTTGCACCATCTCTGTTCGTGTGCGTGCTCCTTAATTTTTCGTGGAGGATTTAAACCTTGAGTAATGTTCATATCCGGCCAGCCGTTGCAACAGATTTACCCCGCTTGATGGGGCTTGACCATGCCAGCATCAGCGATTATGTCTGGCAATTGGATTTACGCAAAGAAAACGGCCAGGTGCTGGCTGGTTTTCGGGAAGTAAGATTGCCACGCCCAATCAGCGTAAGTTATCCGCGAGATCCGTTTGCGTTAGCTGACGAATGGATGCAGCGCTCTGTTACTTTCATCGCATTAGCCGGGGATGTGCCGGTTGGGTATGCTTGTATTTTAGAGCACAGCCATGCCACGACAGCCTGGATCACAGATCTGGTAGTGGACGCGGAGAGCAGACGGTGGGGTATAGGCAGTGCTCTCTTGAACGCCGCGCAGGATTGGGCTTCGTCTCGAAGCGACCGGGATATTTTTCTCGAGATGTCCTCGAAAAACCACCCTGCCATCCGCCTGGCGCTCAAGTTCGGATTTGAATTCTGCGGGTATAATGACCATTACTACGTCACACAAGACGTATGTTTAACGGTTGGACCGACAGTTTACTGGCGGGGATACAAACGATCAATCAAATTCTGACGGCGGGAATTGCCATCACCGCCTTCTCTTTGTTTCTATATGCCTTATCATTCAACCTGCGCGACCGTGTTGCGCGCTCCTTTGCGGTAATCCTTTTATGTGTGGTGGTTATATTTACCACCGATGCTTTGCAAAATAATGACGTGCCTGGATGGGGAATTGACCTGCTTTTACGGCTGCAATGGATTGGCCTTGTCTTCCTGCCCGCTGCTTATTTGCATCTTTCAGATGCTCTCCTGGTGACGGCTGGACGCCCTTCACGCGGACGTCGCAGGCTAACGGTGCGACTGATGTATTTGGTTTCGGCTGGCTTCTTGCTCTTATTGAGCACCGGGCATCTGGTTGGGAGCTTCGTTCCAGACGGGCAACCTGCCCCTCACCTTGAACGTACATCCTGGACTGAAATATTCACCCTCTACTACATCACTGCAATGGTGTTGGCCGGTATCAATTTTGCGCGTGCCTATGCCCGCATGTTGACCCGTTCTGGGCAACGGCGTATGCTGTATTTGATGGCCGGGGCAACCGCTCCCGCACTTGGGTCTTACCCGTACATGTTGTATGGTTATTCATTAGCAGCAAAATTTCCATTTTTGTTCTGGAGCGCAGCAACGGTCATAAACCTGCTGGTAGGCGGGTTGGTGGTTGTTATGGCCTATGCGGTTGCGTTCTTTGGCGTTTCCTGGCCGGATCGCCTGGTGAAAAGCCGCTTATTTAAATGGATCATGCGTGGGCCGGTCACGGCTTCGGTAACGCTCGGTTTGATGACAATTGTTCGTCGCAGTGGCGGGCTCTTCTTTCAACAAGAATATTCGGTTTTTGTGCCACTGGCTGTCGTTGTCTCCGTCCTTTTGTTGGAACATCTTATTACGCTTGCCTCACCGTTATGGGAACGTTGGCTTTTCTTCGGACGCGATCGGGCTGAATTGCAGTTGTTACAAAACATCGAAGAGCGTTTGCTCACGCGCGGTGATATGCAGCAATTCCTTGAAACGGTGCTGGCGGCAGTGCGCGACCATATGCAATCTCCGAGTTCTTTCGTAGCGGCATTGGATGTGGATAGCCTGTCAATGATCGTGGTGGCAGGTAATCGTAAATTGATTGATCAACAGGATCTTTCGGAAGCTTTGCAAAAGGCGGAGCATGAAAACGGCGATGAACGGCCTGAATTTGTATGGGGCGATTTCTGGATATTGCCTTTGCGCCAACGCCGTCAGAATGATATGGATCGAGACGAGATTCCAACACTTCTCGGGCTTTTAGGGGTAGCGCGTCAACCGGACCAATCCCTTGAAATTGATAGCGACCAGCGCGATGCGCTATGGTTATTGGCTGACCGGGCAGCCTTTGCACTGGAAGATCGCAGGTTGCAGCAGCGTGTATTTCGCTCATTGGAAGACCTGCAACCACAAATGGATATGCTCCAACGTTTACGTGCTGTGGGCCGCTATGATTCACGCGCGAATCTACTATCAGATGATGTGCCGCCTGAAGCAGATTTGGCAAACTGGGTTAAAGATGCACTTACACATTACTGGGGCGGCCCCAAACTTACTAACAGTCCCTTGACGGAGCTGCGTGTGGTACGCGCATTGGAAAACGAACACGAAGGAAATACTTCCAATGCGTTGCGTGCCCTGCTGCGCAGGGCGGTTGACCAGGTCAAGCCGGAGGGAGAACGCCGATTTACAACAGAGTGGATTCTATTTAATATTCTCGAAATGAAGTTCATTGAGGGGCGCAAAGTACGGGAAGTTGCAGCCCGTTTGGCAATGTCGGAAGCAGATTTGTATCGGAAGCAACGTGTAGCCGTGGAAGCTGTTGCGCGTGCTATTATTGAAATGGAGACTGCGTCTCAATAAGTGAGGTAGGGAAGGAGGCCTTAATGGTTGCCTATCGAAAGAAAGAAGGGCCAATGCCGGAGATTGATGAAAGCTGGTGGGATTCTGTGTTGGCCGAAGAGGAGCGTTTCGTAGCTCCAATAGTCAAGCAGGCAGAAGCAGATGTGCCTGCTAAAATCGAAGATTCGAAACAAAGTCCGGACTGGAACGAAGTGCGTGCTTTGTATCACCAGGACCGCATAGTTGACTTGCAGGTCACCGGGTATAACCGAGGCGGGGTACTCGTGGAGGGCGAAGGCTTGTACGGCTTTGTTCCATATTCGCACCTGGTGGAAATGGCTGCCAATCCGGAAAAGCAAAGTCGAGAAGCTGGTTTGGAAGCCTATGTTGGCCGTACGTTGCGCCTTAAGGTGATTGAGTGCGCTCCCGAAGATGGGCGGGTGGTGTTTTCAGAGCGGGCAGCCCTGGCAGAGCCGGGGAAACGTATGGATTTATTCAATACCCTGGAGCCCGGACAGAATATCAACGGCACTGTTACCAACATTACAGACTTTGGTGTTTTTATTGATCTTGGCGGTGTCGAAGGGTTAATCCATATTTCCGAACTTTCCTGGGGGCGTGTTTCCCATCCAGGCCAGATCGTGGAACTCGGACAGGAAATTGATGCGCAAGTATTAGAAATTTCACCAGAACGTTGCCGGGTAGCGCTCAGCCTGAAACGCTTACTCTCCAATCCCTGGGAAAAAGCAAATACAGATTTTGCCATTGGCCAAATCGTCCCTGCTGTCATTACCAGTATTGTCTCTTACGGCGCCTTTGCGCGATTGGAGGTCGGAGTTGAGGGCTTGATCCACGCATCGGAGATTCCGCTTGATGACGGCAAATCAGTTCGCGATGTGATTAGCGAAAAAGAGGAAGTTCAGGTCCGAATTTTACACGTAGATGCAGCACACCAGCGTATGGGGCTTAGCCTCAACCTGGATGGGGCGGATGCCTGAGAAAAAACGAGTGGCGCGTCATTCAGAACCAGATTTGAAGATGCGCCCCGAACCGTTCCATCAAATGGAAGAGCCAGGCAATGACTGGCTCGACCGCTTGATGTGGTTCAATTTGCATTTCGGTCGTTTCGCCCGTGATGCTGCTGGTGTAGTTTTGGTTGCCTTTGCACTGATAACTCTTCTGGCATTGGCCGGGTGGAATCAGGAACCACAAAGTACACGAGAAACGCTTATAACCATCTGGGCAGATTTTCTCTCGCTTTGGTTTGGATGGGGAAGTTACCTTGTTGCTGTTTCAATCGGACTGGCAGGATTCGCAATCCTTCGTCGTGACCAGGCAACGTTTTCTTTTGGGCGTTTTATCGCCATGGAACTCGCTCTTCTCCTTACCATCGGCCTGCTAGCCGTTGTGGGAGAGTTATCTATCGAGTCGGCTGATTCCGGTGAGTTTGGCGGCCGCATTGGGTGGGGACTCGCTACCCTGGCCTGGATGCTGGGACCTGTATGGGGCACGCTGGTTTTGAGCATTTTGTGGATACTGACAATCATGAGCGCTTTTGGTCTGTGGAATTGGGTGGAACAAGGGCTGATGCGACTTGCAGACGATGTACCGGCTGTTGAGTCAATAGTCGAACCAGTGCAAGATGTTAATGATGTTTCTGAACCTGCCAAAGAAAAATCAAAACCAAAAAAGAAATCTGCGCCGCTGCCACCTAAGTTTCGCAAATCTCTGCGTGCGTCTGAATCGCAGGATAGTCGTCCTGCCAAGCCGCCTCCACGTAATGACATTTTGCCAGCACTGACAATCTTGTCCGGTGAACAGGCTTCCCGTCCCGATGAACGGACGATAAACCAGACTGCCGGGATGATCGAGAAAACCCTCTCCGAGTTTGGCATCCCAGCAACGGTGATCGGTTTCCGCATTGGCCCAACAGTAACGCAGTTCGCCGTCCAACCTGGGTTTATCAAAAAGACTGGTTCCGCTGAAGAAGATGCCCGGCAGATGAAAGTGCGCGTGGCGCAGATCGCTGCACTACAAAAAGACCTGGCCCTGGCGCTTTCGGCGGAACGCTTACGCATACAGGCTCCTGTGCCGGGGAAACCATACGTGGGTATTGAAGTGCCGAATTTACGCTCAGCAGTTGTACGTTTGCGCCCAATTCTGCAAACAGATGCCTTTTACAAAGTTAACTCGCCGCTTGCGATTGCTCTGGGCCGGGATGTTTCCGGTCACCCCATGGTGGCTGACCTTTCGCGTATGCCGCACTTATTGATCGCTGGAGCAACAGGTTCTGGCAAGTCGGTCTGTATTACATCTATTGCAGCCTGCCTTGCAATGAACAACGCACCCGAGGATTTGCGATTGATAATGATCGATTCCAAAATGGTGGAGTTGCTGCGCTATAATGGCCTGCCGCATTTATATGGCAAGGTAGAAACCAATATCGAGCGCATTATGGGGGTGTTGCGCTGGGTGGTGGTTGAGATGGAGCACCGCTACCGCTTGCTGGAAGGTGCAAAATCTCGTGACCTGGACAGCTACAACCGCAAGCTGGCGCGCCGCGGGGAAGCAACTCCACTGCCGCGTATCGTGATTATCATTGATGAGCTGGCCGATCTGATGATGTCTGCGCCAGACCAGACTGAGCACAACCTGGTGCGCCTGGCGCAGATGGCGCGCGCCACTGGTATCCACCTGGTAGTTGCCACCCAGCGTCCCAGCACGGATGTGGTGACGGGCCTTATCAAGGCTAACTTCCCAGCGCGGCTGGCTTTTGCGGTCGCTTCGGGTGTGGACTCGCGTGTCATTTTGGATACATCCGGTGCGGAGACTTTACTGGGCCGGGGCGACATGCTCTTTCTCAACCCGGAAGTTGGCAATCCATTGCGCGCGCAAGGTGTTATGATCACCGATCAGGAAATTGAAAAAATCATCACACACTGGCAAAAGGTAAGTGATCTGCCGTTAGATGATGAACCGCCCTGGGAGAAGTTGTTACAAGAACCAGCTGAGAGCGGCGATGATGCCTTGATAGAGGAAGCAGTTTCCCTCGTCCGAGAGACGCAGCGCGCTTCGGCCTCTTTGCTGCAACGTCGTTTGCGCATTGGCTATCCGCGTGCGGCACGTCTGCTGGATCAATTGGAGGAGATGGGTATTGTTGGCCCTTCCCAGGGTGGGGGACGAGAGCGTGACGTCTTGCTGGATCCAAACGATGATTTTGATGATGAGTAAGAAGTTGACTATACAAATAAATTTTTTTGGGAGTGATATTTGTGGAAAATGATGGTGTTCGTAAACCTTTAACATTAACTGACCGGTTGCGCGCCTGGTTTAAGTGGGTGGTTGATCCGTTAGGAAAATTCTTTCTAAATATTGGAATGACACCCAATATGATGACAGGCCTGGGAATGCTGGGTAATTTCGTGGGTGCATATTTTCTTTCTCAGGGAAAGATGGCGATTGGTGGATGGATCGTATTGGTCATGACCCCTATCGACGGTTTAGACGGTACCATGGCGCGCTTGCGCGGTGATCCGAGTGACTTCGGTGCTTTTGTTGATTCGGTCAGTGACCGCTATGCAGAATTAGCAATCTTGGGTGGTTTGATGTACTATTTTGCCAGTCAGGGGGATGCCCTGGGGAGCATCCTTGCGTTTGCTGCAGCCGCTGGCTCGGTGTTGGTCTCTTATGTGCGGGCACGCGCTGAGAGCCTAAAGTATGATGCCAAGGTTGGCTTACTGACGCGCGCAGAGCGTTATCTTGTTTTGGCACCATTGCTGGTTTTTAATAAGCCGATTATTGCTCTTTGGATATTGGCAATTTTAGCAAATTTCACTGCCTTGCAACGCATCTGGTTCGTTCGAAAACAAGCACATGCTCAAATGAAGTAAATATATTTAGAGGTAAATTGTCATGCCACAAGGATTTCAGTTAGGCCCCGTTTTTATCCGTTATTATGGCATTATCATCATGCTGGGTGCATTGGCTGGCGGTTGGCTGGCTGCATACGAGGCAAAACGGCGAGGACACGATCCAGAAATAGTCTGGGATTTGCTTATCTGGTTGATCGTTGGGGGAGTTATTGGTGCACGTTTATGGCATGTCTTTACGCCGTCACCGTCTGCTATTGCTGAAGGTAGAACAACCATGTTTTATCTGACCCACCCTTTTGACTTGATCAATTTGCGAAATGGGGGGTTAGGCATTCCTGGTGCGGTCATTGGTGGGGCGATTACACTCTTTTTCTACGCTCGCCGACAGGGTTTGAATTTCGCGGAGTGGTTGGATATCGCTGCGCCCGCACTGGCTCTGGGGCAGGCAATTGGTCGTTGGGGAAATTTTGTGAACCAGGAACTATATGGTGCACCAACCACTCTACCCTGGAAAATCTACATTGAGCCTTTCTATCGATTATCTGGCTTTGAAACGCAGGAATATTATCATCCACTTTTTTTGTACGAGTCGCTATGGAATCTGGTAAACATGGCTTTATTGCTCTGGTTGACGCGCCGGTTCAGTGACCGTCTAAAGAATGGGGACATCTTTCTCGTATACCTGATCGTCTACCCTATTGGGCGCTTCTTGCTTGACTTTTTAAGGCTGGATGCCGCTATGTTGGGCGGACTCAACGCTAATCAGACAGCGATGACTGTGGTTGCAATTTTATCGGCATTGGCTTTGTTCTGGCGACACAGGGAAGAAACCAACCAGAATTAGCATCTAAAGACCAGAATGCCAGGTGACCCTTGTCTTATTGACATGGGTATTTTCAACCGCTATGCTGGCCGTATTCTCTGGTTTTCATATAATTCTTACTCACTGATGCGATCAGCCCTAATGAAACTGCAAGATTAATTCAAGGATTTGCGTAGTACCCTCAAAAAACAATGATAGAGACCAATGATCTTTCAAAATATTTTGACGATTTCAAAGCTGTAGACGGCGTTACATTGACGGTCAAGCCCGGGCAAATATTGGCTTTGCTGGGGCAGAATGGTGCTGGCAAGACCACCACTGTCCGCATGTTGACGGCTTTACTCAACCCCACACGCGGATGGGCACAGGTCAACGGCTATGATGTAGTTAAGCAGGCTGCAGATGTGCGCGCTTCGGTCGGGGTGTTGACTGAGCAGCACGGTTTGTATGTGCGTATGACTGCCAAGGAATATCTAAATTTCTTTGGGGAGGTCTATGGTCAAAATCCTGCTGCGAGGAAAACGCGAATCAACTATCTGCTGGAATATTTTGGTCTGTCAGAAGTGGCGGATAAACGCGCGGGTGAGTATTCAAAAGGTATGCGGCAGAAACTGGCGTTAGCGCGTGCTCTGATGCACGAGCCACCTGTTTTGTTGCTGGATGAGCCGACTTCGGCGATGGACCCAGAGTCCGCGCGGCTGGTGCGTGATGAGATCGGGCGCTTGAAATCATCCCAGCGGACGATTGTCATTTGCACGCACAATCTGGCAGAAGCGGAATCGCTGGCAGATATTATCGCCATCATTTACCGAGGACGAATACTGCTCAGTGGCACACTGGATGAGCTAAAGCAACAGATTTTGGGGCCGGTGGAATACGAAGCGCAATTGTCTCAACCCTGGCAGATTGACGGTTTGACTTTGCCCATGGGTGTAACTCTGAGTGAAAATAACGGAAGCAGGCTCAGGTTCCGTGTGGAGCGGCCGCAGGCGTCCAATCCGTTGTTGCTGCGTCAGTTGTCTGACGCTCAGGCTCCGGTGGTGACGCTGCAGGAAGTTTCACGTAGCCTTGAGCAGGTCTATCTAAAAGTAATGGCAGATGCACAAGCGCCGCTTGACATCCGCCCGGTTGCAACTGCTGCAACGGTATAGCAGGAATTAAAATGGATTGGTTTGCTCCCGTCTGGCTTGTGACCAAACGCGAATTGCGCGATCAATTGCGTGATTGGCGTATTTTGTTTCCTCTTGTTGTGCTGACGATTATATTCCCATTGTTGATGAACGAGGTAGCACGCTCGGCTGTGGAATTTGTAGGTCGATATGGTGGCACGTTGTTGGTTGACCGACTTGTGCCATTCTCAGTGTTGATCATTGGGTTTTTCCCGATCACTATATCGCTGGTGGTGGCATTAGAATCCTTTGTAGGCGAAAAAGAACGCGGAACAATTGAGCCTTTGCTCAGTACACCTTTAAAGGATTGGCAAATGTATGTAGGTAAATTGCTGATCGGTGTGCTTACACCATTAATCGCCAGTATGGCTGCAATCAGTTTTTACCTGATCATTGTTTCCCGGCAAAGAATTGAAATGCCGGAACTGTCTGTGATGATACAGTTGTTAGCGCTGACGATTGCACATGCGATATTGATGGTTAGCGCAGCGATTGTGATTTCGGTGCAATCTACCTCGGTGAAGGCGGCTAATCTGTTGGCGTCTTTCATCGTAATCCCGGTAGCAGTATTGATGCAGGGAGAGAGCGCCTTATTGTTTTGGGGCAATAATCAGGTATTGTGGCTGGCTGTAGCAGGGGTATTGATCCTGGCCGGGCTGCTTATACGGGTTGGCCTGTCACACTTTCAACGCGAATATCTTCTGGGCCGTGAAATCGACGTGCTGAATATACGCTGGGCCTGGCGCACATTTTGGGGATATTTCAAAGGTGAAGCCTCCTCAGTATTAAATTGGTACAGGTTGGAAGTCCGTAGCGCATTACGGCAGTTATGGATTCCAGTTGGTGTGTTGGTATTTCTAGCGGTGATCACATTATGGGCCGGTTTCCAATGGACAGTGGCAACCGTTCCAGAATTTGTCGATATGGCATCTCCTGAATCTGTGCAAGGAATATCAGAACGGTTTGAACAGTCAACCACGTTGATCAGTTTGGGGCAAAATTTTTCTGCACCATTTATCTTTTCACATAACGTTCGTGCTGTGGTTTTGATACTGCTGGCAGGACTGGTTTCATTCAGCGTGCTCGGTATGCTGGTTTATCTCGTGAATTTGAGCACGGTCGGTGCTTTGCTTGGGGTATTTCAACTACTGGGTTATTCTCCCGTTACCTTGACAATAAACGGATTGCTGCCGCACGGTATATTTGAAATCCCGGCCCTTATTCTGGCTAGCGCTGCTATGTTGCGAATTGGTGTTGTGTTGGTCACGCCGCAAATTGGCAGGTCGTTTGGTGAAGTCGTGCTGGAATTACTGGCAGATTGGACCAAAGTCGTGGTTGGCCTGGTTGTGCCCCTGTTGTTGATCGCGGCAGTGATAGAAACATATGTTACTCCAGTGTTGCTGGCAACTGCTTTTTAGAGGTTTCAGAGAAGTTATATGGCGAAGTTGATCGTACTTGGCTCCTCTAACGCAATATCTTCCAAAGATAATGAAAATACCCATATGGTTTTGGTGGGTGAAGAGCGCATAGTCATGGTAGATTGTGTCAACAACCCTATTCACCGTTTGGAGAAGGCGGGCGTTGATTTTATGACCGTTACGGACTTGGTCCTAACCCATTTTCACCCGGATCATGTTTCCGGTGTCCCGCTGCTCCTTATGGACATGTGGCTGCGAGGGCGCAAAAAATTGGTCAACATATATGGGCTGCATTACACACTTGACCGCATGGAAAAATTAATGGAGATGTACTCCTGGGAAGACTGGCCGGACTTCTTCCCGGTTGCCTTTCATCGTATCCCCGCAAATGAAAGAACCCCTCTTTTGGATTGTGATGAGTTCAAGGTAACATCCTCTCCTGTGCGTCATTTGATTCCGACCATCGGTCTGCGCTTTGACTTTAAAACCAATAAAAAAGCGCTAGCTTATTCATGTGATACCGAACCATGCGTAGAAGTTGTCCGTCTGGCCGAAGAAGCTGACATTTTGATCCATGAAGCCTCCGGTGCTGCGCTGGGTCACTCTTCTGCCGGGCAGGCTGGGCAAATTGCTGCTCAGGCGGCAGTAAGTCAGTTATATCTTATTCACTATCCAACTGGCGAATACACCAACGGAAATTTGATCGCAGAAGCTCGTCAACACTATAAGGGTGAAATTGCCCTGGCAACTGATTTCATGATATTGGATTTCTCATAAAAATGCCCCGCTTGCTGGTGCAAACGGGGTAAAGGTTTATAGAGAAACGCCCATTACCACCCGGTAATAAACGGTTCCCACTCTCCATTTTCATCTAAGTGACACCCATACATATATACTGCGCTGGCGGGTGGCTCTTTTGGCAAATGTAATAATTTCATCTGTACTTCATTAAGACGTCGCCCACCCTTGCGGTGGTTACAGCTCGGGCAGGCCGCTACAACATTTGTCCAGATATGTTGTCCGCCCAAACGCTTGGGCAAAATGTGGTCAACTGTCAGGGGGGTATCGTGGCGGCCGCAGTACTGGCATGTATAATTATCGCGTCGAAAGACTTCGCGACGAGTCAGCTTAACGCGCGGGCGTGGCCGTTGGATCATATGTTCCAGGCGAATAACGGAAGGCCGCGGCAGAAGCAGGTTGATCGTGTGGATATGTCCGCGCCCGTTGACCACCATCGCTGCCTTTTCTCCCAGAATCAGCCCGATGGCTCGTCGCATTGAGCACACATTAATCGGCTCAAAATTCGCATTTAAGACTAGTACTGGCTCTTGCATGGAGCCTCCACAAGCGCTGATTATAGCACAACCATTCTTATGGAGAATCTGAGATGAAAGTACTGATTGCCGGCGGCTCCGGGTTCATTGGAGCGCATTTAATAAAATCCTTGACTGCGGATAACCATCAAGTTTGGGTGTTGTCTCGCGACCCCAACCACGCCATTAAGGGCGCTCAAGTTATTGGGTGGGATGGAAAGACAACAACCGGCTGGGGTCAGCTTGTCGAAGAGATGGATGCTGTCATTAACCTGTCTGGTTTAAGTTTACATAGCTGGCCATGGACAAAACGAAAAAAACAGCGATTTCACGACTCGCGCGTCAAACCTGGACGTGCACTTGCTTCCGCTATCCAAACCGCTTCCCATCGTCCCAGCGTTTTAATCCAAATCTCCGGCATCAACCACTACGGCTTGCAAGGGGAGGGCGTTGCTGGCTCAACTCACTGTTGCCTGGGAAGATGCTACAAAATCCGTGGAAGAATTTGGTGTGCGACACGTTGTCTGTCGCACGTCGGTTGTGCTTGCCAGGGATGCTATTTTGATGTGGCTGATGGCTTTGCCAGTACGTTTATTTGTAGGAGGCCCTTTCGGTAGTGGAAAACAAGCTGTGCCCTGGATCCACATTGATGATCAAATTGGAGCCATCCGATATCTGATGGAGAATCCTGATGCAAAGGGCCCGTATAACTTGATTGCTCC
>WOR8_10002107_pt1 | contig 22674 bp, 19 predicted proteins | sample DeeMarSeWOR38_10_FD_19890 | JGI IMG/M metagenome (IMG submission 19890) | reverse complement strand
TAGGGGTCGAGCTTTTGCTTTTCATCGGTGGGTATCGCAGCCGTCGGCTTTCAAATTGTAGAAAACCGCCGGATCAACTACAGCGTCAATCGTTTTCTATAATTGAAGATCCAAAGATTTCAGCTTTTTTGCGTCCTCTGAATAGAGTAATCGTGGCGAATCGAAGGGTCGGTAATGCCATAGCAGGTCCAGGAGGTGAACTAAATCAATGGCATCATCATTTTTATCAAAACGGACGCAAATTCAATTGGGCTATCAGTAGTATCTTTTTTAGAAAGAATGATTTAAAGAGGAATGTCAAGCTTTTTTTTTCATTTTGAACTTAACCGCTAATTCACTATTCAAGGTTTGACACCTAATTTCCATCGTCAGCGTCATCGGTCTGGAGATTCTGCGAACCGTGCACTCGTTGGATCCCTGCATTGCCTGTGCGGTGCACGTGATTGATCCTGATGAGAACGACGTTTACACCGTGCGGGTCGTGTAGAGATCCGGTAAGAACGGCTATATGACACACGTCGGCGACGTGTTCAGAAGTTGTTTCAGTTTAACTCAATCGTCGACTTAAATAGGTGTAGAGATCGATCACCTTGAGGTCTGTATCCGTGCCGCTCTGGGCGCAGGCAAAATGAATCTGGCATTTGGGACAGGCTGTGATCAGGGTTTGCGCACCGGTTTGGATGGCTTCCTGCATCCGTTCGGTTTGAATTGCTTTTGAAAAAGTGGAGCACTCCATCCAGGCGCTGGTCCCGCAACAAAGCGCATTTTCACGATTACGCTCCATCTCTGCCAGCCGGGTATTAGGCAGCCATTGCAAAAGCTGACGCGGTGGTTCGTAAATTCCTGCCAGGCGACCCAGCCGACACGGATCATGGTACGTGATGGTTTCGGCAGAAGATGCCTGAAAAGATAAGCCGGTTTTCGGCAGTTCGCGTGCCAAAAACTCGGTCATATGCCGCACTTCAAAAGGCAGCGCACCAAAATACTTCGGGTAATAGTTTTTGAAGGTGATATAGCCCTCCGGGCAGCTAAAAAGCACCGTTTTGGCGCCGGAGGATTGAATCACTGCGATGTTCCATTCGGCCAGCTTGCGGAAGGTGGTGTGGTCGCCGCACCACAAGGCATCGTGCCCGCAACAGCGCTCGTCGTTGCTGATGACCGGTTCAATTCCCATTTTATTGAGCAATGTGAGCATGCTGCGGGCTGTTTCCAGCGGAGACTGATTCAAATAACGAAACGTCACCTCAAAAAAAGGCAGACAGCCCACAAAATAAAAATATTGCCCCCTATCTCGAAATGCCCCGGCTTTTTGGGCCCAGCCGGTGCGTTGCTGCTTTAAATCATGGGTTTGCAAACCGGCGATGGCTTGCAGGATACCGTGATGACTTTCCTGGGGAAAATTTCCTGCCCGGCGGGCGTGCTGTCGATGAGAACTGATGAATTCCGGGAAATCAATCTCCGCCGGACAGCGTCCGCTGCAACTGGCACAGCTCAGGCAGGCCCAGATTTCGCGACTGCGCACAAGCCCTTCGTTCGGATCCAGCACGGCACGTTTAATCATCTGGCGCGGTGAAAAGGTAGACATTTCACGGCTGACGGGACAACTTCCAGTACACAAGCCGCATTCCATGCAGTAGTCGATCTGTTTTTGGGTAAGAAGCCTGGTCTTGTCCATGTTCGTATGAATTTAACCTTTAAAATATTAGTTAACCACGAATTGACACGAATTCGTGTAATAGTCAAAATCAGGGGCACTTATAATGAAAAACTTAATTTCGTGAAAATTTGTGTTAATTTGTGGCTTCTTGCCAACATCTAAATTGTTACCAGTATTCAATAGTCAATTCCGGCTTAGGGGGTTTTCTCCAAGCTCAGTGAGTAATTGAACAAACAAACGAATTTCTTCGGCAAACGCAGCCCCCTCCGAAGCGGAAATCCACTTCAACCGCAAACGGCGCTCATCAATCCCCAGCAGTCTGAGCAGCTCCCCGGTTTCTTCAATCACCTTCTGGCATCTCACATTACCTTCCAGGTAATGACAGTCGCCGATGTGTCAGCCGGAAACCAGAATGCCGTCTGCTCCTTTCAGGAAAGCCTTGAGCAGGAAGCCATGATTAACCCTGCCGGTACACATGAGTCGGACCAGACGGACATTGGTCGGATATTGCATGCGGGACACCCCGGCCAAATCAGCCCCGGCATACGCGCACCAGTTGCACACAAAAGCCAATATATTCGGTTCGGTGTTAGAAGACATAGGCTCTAATATATTGTAGATTGAAAATTAAATATTCAATTTTCAATCTACAATAGTAAATCCTTTATCATCCCTTCAATCTGCTCGTCCTTGAAATGGGATAATGAGGCAGCTCCTGTGGGGCAGACCACATTACAAACCCCACATCCCGTGCACAGGGCCTCATTCACCATGGCCTGTTTACGCCCCGGTAGTATTTCTTCGAGGTTGATGGCCTTAAAACAACACGCGTGCTCGCATTCGCCGCACGCCCGGCAAAGATGTGAATCCACATGGTTGATCATGCCCTCGGCCACAATTTCTTTTTTGGAGAGCACCGTCACTGCCCGGGAAACCGCACCGCGGGCCTGAGCAATGCTTTCACCGGCAAAATTGGGGCCTTGGGCCAAGCCGCAGAGATAAAAACCCGGCGTGGCAAAATCAAGGGGTCTGAGTTTGGGGTGAGCTTCCATAAAAAAACCATCTTCATCCAGAGCCACACGCATGACATCGGCCAGCTGCTTGCTTTCCTCGCGAGGACGGATGGCGGCACTCAAAATCAGCAGGTCTGCCCGCAGCTGAACCGGAGCCTGCAGCTGGGCATCAAAAACCGAAATGACCAGGGTGTCGTTCTGGGCGACCACTTGCGGTTTGTCCTCCCTTTCAAAGCGGTAAAAACGCACACCCTGCCGACGAGCTTTCAAATAATAGGTTTCTTTCGAACCAAACGTGCGAATGTCCCGATACAGAACCGAGATCTGAGCGTCAGGATTGATGGTTTTTAATTTCAAACTATTTTTAATGGCCGCCGTACAGCAAACCCGACTGCAATAGAGATTTTCCGGCTCCCGCGAGCCGACGCATTGAATCATGGTTACGCGCTTTATTTGCTTGGCCCTGTCAAGCTCTGATGCCAGCAGGGTTTCAAATTCTTTCTGGGTCATCACCGCGGGATGCTGGCCATAAAGATATTGCGTGGGTTGATATTCCTGTCCTCCGGTCGCAGCCACCACAACGCCGTGCGATATACTCCGGGATTGACCCTTAACCGAAATGGTCGAACTAAAATTGCCGCAACTCCCGGTTATGGAAGTTATCCGCGCTTCTTTATAAACCGTGATCAAAGGCTGGTCTTCAACTTTCTGAATAAGGTCCTGAACATACTCCGCCGGTTTGGCACCGTCTTCCGTATAATAAAGGGTGCGGGCATTGCCGCCAAGCACGGCGCTTTGTTCCACCAGGGTGGCTTCAAATCCCTGTTCTGCGAAAGCATGGGCTGCCGTGAGGCCGGCGAGACCGCCCCCGATCACCAGCGCGCTTTGAACAACCTCATATGTCGTATCATAAAGCGGCTCCAGAAGACGTGCACGCGAAACCGACATGCGCACCAGGCTTTTAGCCTTTTCCGTGGCCGCTTGCGGTTCGCCCTGGTGAACCCAGGCATCCTGTTCGCGAATATTGGCCAGCTCAAAGAGATATGGATTGAGACCCGCATCGCGCAGCGTATTGCGAAAAAGCGGCTCGTGGGTTCGAGGCGTACATGATGCCACCACCACCCGATTGAGGTTATGGATACGAATTGCATCCTTAATACCCTGCAGCTGATCTGTAGAGCAGGCAAACATGCAATCGGTCGCATAGGCCACATTGGGAAGCGTGCGCACATAATCGGCAACCGCTTCAACGTCGACGGTCCCCGCGATGTTGATTCCGCAATGACAGACAAAAATACCGATCCGAGGTTCTTCTTGGCTCACATCACGTTCGTCAGGGACGGGGGAAGCGGCAACCAGTGATCCTCTCGTATCGGCCAGCAGAGCCGTGGCCCTCTCCGCGGCGCTGCTGCCCTGTTGGACGGAGTCTGGAATATCTTTGGGACCCTGGGCAACACCACAAACATAGACACCCGGTCGGGAGGTGGCGACCACGTCCAGCGGGTCGGTGGCGCAAAAACCATGCGCATTTAATTGGAGACCGATGCGTTGCGCCAATTGCACAAAGGAAGGATTCGGGCAAAGACCGACGGAAAGAACAACCAGATCATAGGTTTCTTCCCGGATGTGATGATCGGGCGCGGCATAGCTGATGCTCAATGTATCATCCCCCGGGTTTGGAATCACCCTGGAGATCATGGATCTGACATAGCGGACATTATTTTCAGAAATAGATCTTTCATAAAAACGATCAAACCCTTTGCCATGGGCCCGGATATCAATATAAAAAATCGTAGTCTCAATATCGGGACTATGCTCCCTGGTGATCATGGCCTGTTTAGTGGCGGACATGCAACATACAGCAGAACAATACTCCTGACCGATATGGCTGTCCCGGGAACCGACACACTGAATCCAGGCGATACTGCGGGGGTGAGTACCGTCGGAAATACGCTGAATATGTCCCTGAAAGGGACCGGCTGCCGAAAGAATTCGTTCGTATTCCAGACTGGTAATGACATTGGGCCAGCGTCCGTAGCCGAATTCCCCTTTTAGGCCAGCGTCAAACGCCTTGAATCCGCCCGCCAGGATAACAGAGCCGGTTTCGATGCGCACCGTTTCTTCTTTCTCGGCGTGGGTCGTTGTTGTGACTGCCCCGGCCTTGCAGGCTGCCACACATTGCATACACTCACAGCATCCCCCACAGTCAAGGCATCGGGCGGCCTCTTTTTGGGCCGATTTTTCATCCGGCAGAAGATTCACTTCTTCAAATCCTGCACGTCTTTTCTCCAGCGGCAGGGTCGGAGGTATCATTCGTTTACAGACCGGTTCAGCTTGCGGTACGGCGACCCAGTTTCTTCTCTCGGGGGGTGTCTCTTGATGCTCGGCAGGCAATTCTTTTCCCTGCAGATATTCGGCGATATATTTGGCTGCTCTTTTCCCGGCCGCGACGGCTTCAATCACCGTGGCAGGCCCCGTGATGACATCGCCGCCGGCAAAGATTCCCGGCCTGTTGGTCTGGAGTGTCTCAGGATTGACTGTCAGAAGATTCCACCTTGACACCTCCAGACCATGATCATTTCCCAGGAGATCAAAATCCGGCGCCTGTCCGATGGCTGGAATAATGTGATCCGTTTCAATGAGAAATTCAGAACCTTGAATGGGAATCGGCCTCGGTCGGCCCGTATTATCCGCTTCTTTCAGGCGGGTTCGAGTGCACCGGATAGCGGAAACTTTGCCGTTTTCAGCGATGATCTTTACCGGCGCCACCTGAAAATGGATGTTGATCCCTTCCTTTTCAGCTTCCAAAACTTCTTCGGGTTCAGCCAGCATTTCGACTCGTGAGCGGCGGTAGATGATGCGGGCGTCGCTTGCTCCTAATCGAAGGGCCACACGAGCGCCATCCAGGGCGGAATGCCCCCCTCCGATAACCACGACCCGACCTGCCAGCTTTTTCAGTTTTCCTGAATGCACCTCTCGCAAAAAAGAGGTGGCGTCGGAAACACCCTGGGGAATCTCGGCCCCGGGTATCTTTAGCTTCAAACTTTGCCAGGCACCGATGGCCACAAAAATCGCACCGACGCCTTGTTTTTGAAGCTCATCTAAAGTGAGGTCCTTGCCAATGGTCGTATGGGTATGAATTTTAATACCGTAGCGTTTCAGGTTTTCGATCTCTGCATCTAATACGGACCGCGGAAGACGGTGTTCGGGAATGCCGTAGCGCAACATCCCGCCGGTCTCGCCCATAGACTCGTATACCGTTACCTGATACCCGTCGAGAGCCAGAAAATAGGCAGCGCTGAGTCCGGCCGGGCCGGAACCGATGACGGCCACGGTTTCATTCCGCGGTGTTATGTCAGGCACTGGAATTTCACTAAGTTTGACATGATCCGCGGCGACCCTTTTTAGGTCCCTGATGGAAACAGCCTCGTCCATTTCAAGGCGGCGGCAACTTTTCTCACAAGGCCGCGGACAAACCCGGCCAAGTACACCGGGAAGCGGCAAATCTTGCATGATGATTTCAACGGCTTCCCGGTACTTGCCCGCCTTGACCATCGCTACATAAGCCTGAACATTAAGGTTCGCCGGGCAGGACAAGCGGCAAGGCGCAGGATCAAATTTCTCGATGGTGAAACTATTCGGAACAGCCTGAGGGTAAGCTATGTAGGCCGCTTTACGATTTGCCAGTTGCATGTCATGTTCGCCGGGCCTCAGCACCGGGCAGACCTCGGCACAATCTCCACAGGCGGTGCATTTGGCAGAATCAATGTAGCGGGCCTTCTTTTTGAGCGTCAACTGGAAGCGGCCCGCTTCCCCTTTGACATCGAGGACATCGGTATAAGCGAGAATTTCGATATTGGGATGGTTGGCCAATTCCGCCAACTTAGGGCCCATCATACAGGAAGAGCAATCGTTGGTGGGGAAGGTCTTGTCGAGCTGGGCCATGACACCGCCCACATTCGGCCTTTCTTCAACCAGATGCACCTTGAAACCGGAATTGGCGATATCCAGAGCGGTTTGAATCCCTGCAATTCCGCTGCCGATAATGGTGACCGATCCGATTTTTTCTATATGCTGGTTAGGTTGGTCTTTGCCCATCAATTATTCCAGAGGTCCAGTTCCTGCAAAAGGGAGGATGGATCCGTTATGTGACGGGAGATCCAATGCTTCACCCCCGTGACATTACATGCCAACCCGATCAGCTCGGTGAAATAATAAACCGGTAAAGAAAACCGCCTGCCCCAATCGGTCTCAATCTTTTGCTGATACATATCGAGATTCGCCTGACACATCTGACAGGAGACCACAATGGCCTGGGCACCGACCCGTTGGGCCATATCGTAGAGTTTTCCCACTAAATGAGAGACGATATCCGGACGTGAAAGCACCTGGCTCGCTCCGCAACAATCGGTTTTAAACGGCCAGGGGACAGGCGTTGCACCAAGATTTTTGACAATTCGATCCAACGCCTGGGGGTCCTCAAAGTCTCTGGCCCCCGTGACCTCAGGCGGCCGACTGGCCATGCAGCCGTAATAACAAACGACGTTTAACCCATCGAGTGGTTTTTTTACCCGTTTTGCGGTTGCTGCCAGCATCTTTTCGGTGGCCAAGAAATCAGCAAGATCCCAGATTTGGGGCAACGCCCCTTCCAATTTAATTCCGTATCGTTGCGGGTGGTCTCCCATAAGTGTCTTCGCGGCTGTTTTTAGTCGATTAAAACACATCGGGCAGGGAACGAGCATGTCCGCATGGGGCAATTTGGCAGCCAGTTTCAGAGTTCGTCCCGCCAGTTCAATACTTGCCCGCTGATCGATGCTGTGGGCCGCCGTGGCGCCGCAGCAATTCCAATCGGGAATTTCTGCCAGTTGAATGTCCAGGCAAGCGCAGATTCCGAGTATCGACTCGGCATAATCCCTTGCGGTTCCGTGCAGCGAACAACCCGGATAATAGGTTACTTGCATGGTGGATGGTATTCCATTAACTGTTAGTGAGTCATTTGGCCGTTGTTACCTTAAATAGCGTCCCCGACGGGGGTTCGCCGGAGTATTGGCGTGTTGGAGTAAGGGAGTGTTGGGTAAGAAGCGGAATTCTGTCGATTTCATTGGTTGGGAATTTTCCATTACTCCAGCACTCCAATATTCCATTACTCCTGTAATTTTAACACGCCATTGAGCTCTCCTCTCTCGGGCCCGCTCGAGACCGCATGCTCCGAGCCCGGTCATCACTTCCGTTTGCGGCGAGTGAGAATTTGGCGAACTTCGCTTTTACCGCTGATTGATTGGGGCAAGAGAGGCAATCGTCCTTTGGAAAGCATTTTTCGACCCAGTCTCCAATCATAGCGCCATGTCCCGGAGTTCCACTTTTCCAGAAGTTGTCCGCTTTTGAGCAAATAGGCCGGCAAGAGGGTTGTTTCGTAAAGACGTCCCCGTTTTTTAATGTTGTTCAGAAAGGTTTCATGCAATGCCAAAATCCGCGGCTGGGAGGAAGGCACGCCCTCTCGAAGTGCCATTTCTTTGAGACAGTCCATCAGCTCCGCAATTTTTACATCATTCGGACAACGCGTGGTGCACGTCTCACAGGCCGCACAAACCCAAATCGTTCGACACGCCAATACCGTTTCCCGTTGCCCTAAAATTACCATGCGAATCACTTCGTCCGGATAGAGATCCATGGCAAAAGTAACCGGGCAGCCGTTGGTGCATTTGCGGCATTGAAAACATGCGCCCGCTTGAAAGGGACCTTGAGCTTCGATCTTTTCTAAAAGGCGGTAATCTGGATCTAAGATTCTTGGGGACATGAAATTGGACTAGTTTTCTCAACGCGCGTCAAAATTTGCCTGTAAACCACTTTCAATGTCGGTATGAGAGGCATTTCTGTCAGTTTTAGCGTTTGAAAAAACTAATATCATGAATTGGAGCTATTCATCAAGGAAAATCCGGTTTAATCCTGGCAAGCATGAGCGATTCACGTTATCAAATCTCAATGGTCTGACATGCTCGGCAGCAATCAAACTTCGATGGTCGACTACGGTCAATCATAACTGATCTATCATGCCTTAGCCGGGTATGAATTGATACTTGAGGAGATCACGTATTTTAATTATGATTCTCTCGTGAATGTTATGAGATAATTATACGGTCCGATATCGGTCACACGATCTTTCATAAAACCATCGTTTGTCAACATATCTATGACATTTTCTGGAGAAAGGCGTATGGATTTGGGAGGACCCGGAGGGCCATCAATTTTCTTGAATTCTATAATCGCCAGTATTGCGTCGGTTTTCAAAACCCGCACAATTTCCTGTAAAACTTCCTTGGCAACGTGATCCTCGACAAAATCATGCAACACCGTAGCCAGTAGACAGACATCAACCGAATGGTCGTCCAGCGGTATCTGCCGGCCGACATCGCTAACGATGGCGCGGATGTTGTGATAATTTTTTTCGATTGCACCTGTTTTCAACTCCTCGATTCCGTCTGCCCACAAATCTACTCCAAACACAATACCGGCAGGTCCAATGATATCTGCAGCTTTCAGGCAATAAGCCCCTCTTCCGCAGGCAACATCAAGAAAGCAGATACCCTTCTGCAAATTAAGCGCATTGAAACAGGTATCGGCATCGATAAGTCCAAAACTGCTTTTGCCGGCTCCGGTTGGCAGGTAATCACTCGTGGTGGCCATGGTTGCATTCCTTTTTGAATTCTGGTTTGATGCGTCGTTGATAACCAATGCGATCAAGTGCGAAATACATACCCACGTATTCGGAAAAGCAACGGGAGCCATGAATGACATTCCATGGCGTTGCGTTTATCAGATTTGCGGACATATCGATTACATGTATCGACCATCCGGTAATCTAAAAAGTCTGACGAATACACCATCTCCGAGATCGATTGTATAAAAAGACATACATACCTAAAAGTAGAAAACCAATATCACGTGCGATCACGGATACCAAAGATGGTTCACGGCCGGATATCCCGGGCGCAAAACAGCCGCAATCAAAAACATGGCCTCGTATAAGATTGAGGGATAGCAGGGCAATGAACACCGCAAGCATCGCATTGATGATAAAGACGGCAGATCGTGGAAAAACGCCTAAAATCAGGAATATTCCAGCCGTAAGCTCGACAAAGGGTATGATAATGGCGCTCAGGTTAATGATCGCCGCGGGGAAAAGATCGTACCCGTATATTATTCGCGCAAATTCTGCAGGCTCCAGAATCTTGTGGTAACTGGCATAGATAAATGTAAACCCCAGAATCCAGCGCGCCAGTATTTCAATCCAGCTGTTGCCGATAATACGTGCTGCCGTCTCATTCAATTGGATACCCCTTTGCTTCCCATCCCGGAAAGCCGTCAATAAAAACGCTCACGTTTTCATAGCCCCTGTATATTAAGAGCTGAGCCAGATGGTGGCTGTCCTTGCAGGTTCTCCCCGAACAGTAAGTGATAATCGGACTATCGAGAGCGTATAGCTCTAAAAACTTATCAATGAATGCATCAAATTCTCCCACCGGAAGTGATATTGCGCCTTTAATGTGACCGTATTCATAATCCTCGTGAGAGCGAGCATCGACAAAAAGAGCATTTCCACTGTCATAAAGCCGTCTGGCAATGGTGACGTCCCCGATTTCAAGATCATCGAAGACGACGTCATTTTTAGCCCTTGCGGTAACCGTGCCTTGTGATGTCTCCCACTGACCGACCCATGCAATACCGACCGGCGAAAAATTATTGACTAGAAATGCGGCAACGATCGATATAGAAAGCAGAATACCCAGTTCTTTTGCTGTTTTCATTTTGTTCTCAATCCTGATCAACGCCATGTTCTCTTCTTATGAATGCCTGCTGATCACTATAAAAATATCTCACAAAAATGTCAATTTGAGGTATACTCGACTAGAATCACGGAGCGCAGAGGTGCTTTAGCCAGACGGAGCTTATTTTTTAGGTGAGCCGAGTTTTTCAGGGAAGTACAGCGCAATGGTGGTCCCGATATTCGGGGCACATTCAGCTTCAATTTTTCCGCCATGGGCTTCCATAATTGTTTTACACAGACTTAATCCCAAACCGTAACCCCCAGTCTCTTTAGTACGAGATTTATCCACCCGGTAAAAAGGCTCAAAAATAAAAGGGAGTTCATCCTGTGGGATCCCAATTCCCTTGTCCGATATCCGCATAACAATATACGGCGAATGAACTTTCAGAAAAATTCTTACCGGTTCGCCATCAGGACTGGAAAATTTGATCGCATTTGTCAAAATATTTTTTAAAACTGTTTTGATCCGTTCCTGATCGACGTGGATCGTCAGTTCGCTCGGAAAATCCTCCACCACCACACCGGGAGCCTGTTGCTCAAAGTCCGGTAAAATTTCGGATAGAAGATCCACTAGCTTTATGGGTTCCAGTGTCAGCTTCCCGTTGAGATGATGCATCCGGGCCGTTTCTAAAATTTCATTGATCATCGTTTCCATCTCAATCACATCGTTTGTGATGCTTTCTCGGGCCTTGCCTTGCGGCAAAAACTCAAGGGCCACCCTCATGCGGGTAAGCGGCGACCGCAATTCGTGGCTGATGTCCATCAGCAGCTGTTCCTTGGTATGGAGAATATCCCGGATTCGCTCCGTCATGTCATTGAAGGCCGCCGCAAGATCCGTCAGCTCAACCGACCCTTTTAATGGTAACTGATGTTTCAGGTTTCCCTGGCTGACTTCACGAACCCCATGATCCAACAAACGCACCGGTCGCAATATCCACCGAATAGATAGAAATGCTCCTGCAAGTATCAACGTTAAGAGGGAAAGTAAAATGATGACCAGGCGACGTCGCTCCGGATCCAGATTGAGACTCTTGTCCAACCAGAACACAAATCGTCCTAATTCATGGGATAATTCTACGAAATGATGGCCGTGAAACCTGCCAACCCGAATGAGCGGATTTTCACTCCACTTCCGCCAATGCGCTTTTTGGACCTCGGAAATATCCCCGGCGGTTGACCACGTGTTACTTGGACCGTCATAGTATATTTGAAGCGACGCCTGGCTGGCAATTTGTTTTGCTCGATCAAGGTTGGGTGGATTTCCCAAATCCGCAATGATATAGTTCACGTACTGTAAGATGTTTTTATGAAGCGGCCGCCCCGCAGCACTTCGATGAATCCAAAAGAAACCGCCGACTACCAGGTTAATGCAAATACCGGTAAGAATAATAATAATCAGCAGTTTGGTAAAAACCGAACGTACGATTCGTTTAAACCAGTTCATGCGCAATTCACGCAACATACGACAAATATTCAGTCATTTTTGTTGAATTCGACTTACTTAGTATCTGACTCCGCATGCCCGCCGACGAACACATATCCGCTACCCCACACAGTTTTGATAAATTTTGGTGCTTTGGGATCATCATTCAGTTTCTGTCGCAAACGGCTCATCGTAATATCCACGGACCGGTTAAAAGCCTCCCAATCCATTCCCCGCAACTCCTGCAGAATTTGGTCGCGATCAAATACTTTCCCCGGGTTTTTGGCGAGCAGGGCCAGTGCAGCAAATTCATTGGTCGTTAATTCAATCGGATCCCCATCAAGTTTCACAATCCGCCGGGGGAAATCTATTTCAAGATCCCCGAGGGTCAAAGGCTTGGTCTCATCAATATTGCGGATGCGCCGCAAAACTGAATGGATTCTCGCCACCAGTTCCCTTGGCTCAAAAGGTTTGGGCAGATAATCATCGGCCCCAAGTTCCAGTCCGACCACTTTATCCATCAACTCGCCTCGGGCAGTAAGCATGATAATCGGCACCGTAGATGTCTGACGGATTGTCCTGCAAACCTCAAAACCGTCCATCCCCGGAAGCATCACATCAAGAATAACCAGATCCGGTGATTCCTGTTTGAGTTTTTTCAAACCCTTATCCGGATGGACGGCGGTCAACGTTCTAAAGCCAAAATCGCTTAAAAAGTCAGTGAGCAGCTGATTCAGCTTTGCGTCATCGTCTATGATCAAAATACTCGCTACCATAGCATCGGGCCTGTCTTTTGGCCACTCGTACACGTTATCTGACATCATTTTGGTGGAATCTGCAGGATTCAGATGTCAGGTTGGCAAGGCCATTGATTGAGGGGACTTGAATCTGACACCTGCGCAAGCAAGTTTATTGTTGCACCCACTGCGCTAAGGGTTTTATTTCCTAAAAACGCGGTTCTGCTGGATGCTATGAATCTAGAAACAAGGTCTGACCGTGTTGGAGGTTAACCCATCGGTCAAGAAGTCCTTCTTTTTTTAACTCCTCTTTAATCTGCATAGGTGGAAAATGCACTGGTTCATCACCCAGACGAAATGTTCCCCAGTGTACAATCAGCAGTTTTTGGGCATTCAATTCTTTGAACGCCCTCACCGTCTCATGTGGATTGATATGGCTTTGGGCCATAAACCAGCGGGGTTCGTATGCTCCCAGGTTGAAAACGGCCAGATCGATTTTAAACTCCATCCCAAGTTGTTCAAACCCATCAAAGTAGGCCGTGTCGCCCGATATGTAGATCGTGTGTCCACTGGCGGTTTGAATCAGGTATGAACCCCACAAGGAATGGTTGGGCCCTGACAGCGGATTTCGCATCGTCCAGTGATTGCATGGGAGAAGTGTAATTTTGCGTCTTCCATCATAATGCGAGTCATACCAGTCCAACTGGGTCCGGTTTTTCATTGATAGATCACCAAAGATTTGATTGTAACCCAAGGGTGTGATGATATGCGTGTTCTTATTCAAGGATGCTAAGGATTTTTCGTCAAGATGATCGTAATGACCATGCGTAATCAGAACATGTTGCGGCGTTGGCATGCTCTGGAGAACAAATTCAAGAGGGGAAAAGTCTTTGATAAACCAGAAGATCTCAGAGAACACAGGATCTACGAGAATATACTTATCCACGTCTTTGATCATTACACTGGAATGCTTCAGAAATGTTATCGAAAATCCCCGATGTTGTCGAACCGGCTCCCAATCGATGGATACTGGAATTACCTGTTCTCCATCATAGAATTTTTTAAAATGGTTCTCACTGAAAAGTTTCCAGCGTGTAACTTCCCAGAATCTTCCCTGACGTCCCAACCCTAAGGGATTTACGAAGCCCTCAGAACCATGATGCTTTTTCTGCAGGGCAATATCCCGAAGATTGCGCCCGTTCAATGGTCTATAGTGCAGCGAATCTTGCCTGGAATCAGGGGTAATCACCGCAGAAGACAGAGTGGGCAATAAACTTAAAATGGACATGCTTTTTAATGCGATCAGAGATTGGTGAATAAAATGCCTGCGAGTCATAATCAGGATGCCTTTATTTTACTAAATTCGATTGTTTCGTGTTTGGTTTTTGGTATAATGTATTCATAATCATATTTTTTGTCAGGTTACTAAATCCTAAACATCAAATACTAAACACCATCGTAAAAAGAATCACTTTCCTGATTTTTTACGAGACCATCAAAATTAATTCCCATTCAATTTAGAAAACAATAAGCATCCTCGCATCTGAAGTCACCACCATAATTTTACAAGTCACAGCTGCCCGACCCCATCATCCGTTTGATCTCGTCGTGGCAGAGGAGAACGGGTTAAGCAAGGTCGACACAAGGCCGACCCTGCCGTGTGCAACTCGCAAATGGTAACCCGAACCGCATTGTGCATCATTCATAGCTGCCATGACGCCATTTTTTGAAGTCTTCCAATTTGGCAACCAACTTTTCGCGTTGCTCGGGAGTCAGCGTCCTGTGAAATTCGGCCAAACGAACCACCATCAGATCGATTAATTCACTCATTTGAGCTCGGTGCTCATCAATAACGGCTTTCACGCGCGTTTGATCAATCTCCTCACTACGCAGTTGGGCAACAAACTCCTTATACATGGTTTCTCTGTTGGCGTGCATTTGCCTGTTTTTTTCTAATAATTCGTCTTTAATCTGATTCAATTGCGCTTTTTGGCTTTGATCCAAATCCAAGGTTTCAGAGATGTAATCCATCATGAACTCAGCTTTTTGTTCATGAGAATGACGGCGGCACCCGGAAAAAAACAAAAGCCCGAATACGAGAACAGTTATCAATGTGATGGTGAAACGCGTTTTTATCATGATTCCTCCTTTCTTGTGTGAACATGCTTCTCGCCAAAGAAAATTCTAACCTCAACGTACGGTTTTATATTAACCATGTTTCCTTCCGAATGCTTTTCACCGCTGTAACAATGTGTAACAATATGTAACGCTTGAATTATGTCCCAGCCTTTTCCATCTTATACGTCTCCTCAGGGACAAGAACATTAGTCTGAAATATATATTCATGACGACACCTCGTTAGAATTACACAAAAAATTGGAGGGTTAAGGTAAGCGAAAATCAACCTAAAAATAAGCTAAACTTTTAAAAAAAGGCACCGATAAGAAGATATGGGAACTTCTCGGATTGGGGAGGCCTCTGTTCTGTTTTCCATCATCACTGGAGAATGCATTATTCGGAATACTGCAGCCTCCGGGAGTTTTTCGGTTTTCGGTTAAACGACGTGAACGGTTGATTTTTTGCGATTAATTCATTTGACAACTGTTTGAGTATTCAGGGGGAAATTTCCGACCTTACGTTGGTACCAATGGCTCGGAATATTCAATCGTCCGTCATCCATGTTTAAGGGCATCAATTATTAGATCAAAAAAGCAGGATCCCACATTCCATTCACAGGTAAAAAAGGAGGGTATCGATGAAAGGAATTCATATCAGGGGGTCACTTATTTTCACCTGTTTTTTGGTGGTCATCTCTTTAATTGCATGCAGTCCAAAGCGTGTGGTGCGAGGTCGTATAGTAGACGCAGAAACCCGACAGCCCATAGAAGGAGCTGCTGTAGCGATTAAGTGGCTGGAAGACGGATCCGAACAGGCTCCCTCGAGAATCTCAACATATCATGCCAGCCAGGCGCTTTCCGATAAAGCGGGTGTTTTTCGGATTCCGCAATATCCTGAAAAGCATTACAATTTAGGCGTGTACAAAAAAGGTTACATCTGTTGGAGCAACCGGGATATATTTGCCGAATCCAATAACGCCGATAATACGGAAACATACAAAACGCGCTACGGGTATCAATTGACGGATGGTGTCGAAATCAAATTAACACCTTTCAAAAGAGGAATGTCTAGGGATCGACATGCCGGCTTCACAGTTATGGTCGCCGGAGAAAGTACCGACACCACCAACGGACCGTTTAACCAGGCAATCAAATCCGAATACCAGTTATGGCGAGAAAATCTTCGGAAAAATTTTCAGAAAAATTTTGGGGCAAAACCGGCGTCAGACACCAAATCACCATCTGATTAACTTCAACTGGTTGCTGAACTCTGGTGTCTGGCAACGGGTACCTGACACGGGTTGATGGGTCTTGTAATTCACCACTAGGCGTTGACATGGAGTTTCGATGCCTAGGTGTTGTCACCTGACCGAGGTCATGATTCATATGCGATGACACGAATTAGTCCAATAGTACCACTGTCATCCGATGTACAGGTATCGCTGACCGAAACAACGCTTTGCACCTTGTTTTCTTTGATGAATTTGTTGACCATCGAGTCGAGATCTTCAAGTTCTTTTCTAGCATGAAATATTTTTAGCGGACTGGCGAACGTTTTGACTTTAATCATCTGAAATCCTCCTTTACACATAATCAATCGGCTCGAGCCTCTTGCGCCTCCGAGCCGCTTCTAAAAGTCCCACCGTTCCTGTCATCATGTTATCTCCGAAAGGAGCCCCGTATTCAAGTGGCAGTTTTGAGGATTCAATCAATCGCCGCTTGGGACCGGTGGCAACAATCACGTCAACAGAATCAAATCCAATAGTTGTGCGAAGATAGGCCCCATGGCCTCCTTCTTTGAGAATCTGACCGTGTTCCAAATTTCCATTGCACAGATCCACCACCAATTGCTCGAGACGGCCAACGGTTATATCCTGTGTGTGGTACTCAAAAAAGCCCGCAATTTCATCACCGAGCATAGTGCCACCAACAGTGTGTGAGGTCGCCACATCCAGTATGACCGCCCGGTCTCTGCCCTTTAGAAGAATATCCATTGAACCGCCGAGAAGTGCCGCCATTCCGCTGTCCATGACATAAATTTCTTTGGTGGGGAGCGCTTCAGCGCGTTTAGCAATGGAACGCAGGCGATTCATAGTCTCAGGCACCTCTTCTGCTTTAAAAAGTAATGTCTGCGGATACGGCGCCTTTTCAAGCAAGGTCGTAAACATCGTATGACGAAAATCCAGATGCGAGATTCCCGGCGGCGGCACACCATGGTCCTGGGCACAGACCGCGACGGTATCGAAGTCAAAGGGTACGCCGAATCCTTCGACAATTCCTTGCAGACGATCAACTTCGAGATCACCCAAGATCACGGACGTGTAGTTTTCAGCCACACGAAGGTCCTCTGCCTGTGGATCCTCTACCACCTCGATCCCCCATTTTCGAACGGTATCCAAATCGTGATGAAGCGTGGCTGCTGCCGATACGGACATCACGACCTCAGCTTCCTTGGCTCGCTGTTTTAATACGTTGGTTATGGGACCTCCGCCCATCTCATTTCCGGTAAGCACCAAGTTGCCAGGGATACCGGCGGTTTTTTCAGCAATGGTTCTAACCGGCGATTTTACAACGGCTTTGAAGTGCAAATCAGTATCTGTATCGTAATATAGGATATCCATTGTCCCGGCACCGATATCCACCATTAGCAATCGACTCATGTTATAAGATCTCCTTTAATTGATACCTCAAATTCAACATAATAACCTGTTTATGTTTCGAGGGAGCTCTATCAGGTTTAGAAAAGCCATCGTTATTATCTGTGAATATCGGTGTTCATCGGTGTCCAATATATCATTGAATTAAAACAAAATCACTTTTTACGAATCATACTCATCAGAGCAACTGCTAAACAGCCCATCAGTACATTAATAACAAACGCATGGTTGTAAACCCCGCTTGAATCGCGAAGCATCCCGGTGATCCAGTGGGTTAATATCGCGCCGATCCCATAAAACGGTGTCCAGGCGCCTGTAACCGTGCCCATGATATCTCTGGGGAAATAATCCCCGGCACACGCACCGTAAATCGGGAACGTCGCTCCGTAAAAAACAGCCATACATCCGATTAATACGTACAGTAGTTCCCAGGAATCGCCGATGATCAAAATTCCCGCAAGTGAAAGAGTGATAATCGCATTTGATATAATGATGGTATTTTTTCGTCCGAGATAGTCGGATAGCGGCATCACTGTCAGCACCCCCACAATTTGGCAGGTGCCGTGAATGGTCGCCAGCAGACTGGCCGTTTCCAACGGCAGGTTCAGCTGGTATTTGGCATAATCCACCATAAACGTCGTGATGCCGTAAAGGCTGTAAGCGATGGCAAAATAGGAAAAACCGATCAGATAGAACCGATTGTCCTTGAATAATATGGAAAGAGGTAATTTTTTGCCGGTCATTCTCCTCCCGGCATTCAGTTTATCCTCATCATGGTTTTCACCCCATGGCCTGGCACCGGACTGGAAAGGGTCGCTCCTTAAAAAAAGGCCGTTGACCGCTACCATGGCAAGCGCCATCCCTCCCAACAAATACCAGGAATAGCGCCAGCTCCAGCGTTCTACAATCCAGGGGAAGGCTGCCCCCATCGTAGCAAACCCCAGGCCATATCCTGTGGAAAGGATACCCAGAGCAAATCCCCGGCGATGAAACGCAAACCAGCGCTGAACCAGCGTGATAACCGGAACCCAAAGTCCGGTGGCACCGAGACCGGCAAATCCGAAAAATATACATGCACTCCCCAGTCCGTTTACCGTCCCCATCATGAGTACCGCAAGCCCCAGAATGCCCAGGCAAATAGTTATCACGCGTCTCGCACCCAGCCGATCGGTCAGATAACCGGTAAAAGGGGTAATCGCGATGTAAGAGAACAGATAAGCATTGTATATTGAACCTCCCCCGGCTCGGCCGAAGCCAAGTGTTCGGATCATTTCGGGCAACACGACGCCATATCCGAGACGCACAGAATAGTTTATGAAGAGATCTGTAAAACCAAGGCCGAGAATCACCCATGCCCAGTGAAACGCTAACTTTTTCGCCAATGTCTTCTCTCTGCTCATGATTTCGATTTACACTTTTTCATAAAGCGGTTTCAAGAGAATAGTCACAGATTTTCATTTTGAATCTCAAAAAAGTCTGAAAATATGGGCTGAAGACAGGTTACAAGATATCAAGAAGCGGGCTCAAGATATCTCAAAAGCCATTTTGGCAGATGAGGGATAAACGCCCATAGCGGATTAAATTGATGGATTGATTTAAAAAAATATAAAATGCTTCTATAAACAAAAATGAATTGAAGGGCGGCTCTTTCTTTGCTAAGGAGATCAAGCTTTTTCAAAACACTACGGTTCAAACTTAAACAAGCATACAAGGAGAATTCACGATGTACGACTTCAAACCGATGATCGAGACGCTGATGAAGGGTGATCAATCCAAACTGACGGAAATGGTAAACAAAGCACTGAAGCACGGTGTAGCTGCCAATGATATATTGAACCAGGGACTGATTGCCGCCATGGACATCGTCGGGGAAAAAATGGAAAAGGAAGAGATGTTTATCCCTGAAGTCCTCATGGCTGCCCGAACGATGGGCGGAGGTGTAAAACTATTGAAACCACTGTTGACCGAAGATGAAAAATCATCGCGCGGAAAAGTGATCATTGGAACCGTCAAGGGGGATCTGCATGATATTGGGAAAAACCTGGTGTCGATGATGCTTGAAAGCACGGGCATGGAAGTTCATAACCTGGGTGTGGATATTTCACCGCAACAATTTGTGACTGAGATAAAAGCCAAGAAGGCCGACATGCTGTGTTTGTCGGCCCTGTTAACGACAACCATGCCGATGATGAAAGAGACCATCGACGAAGTCGTCAAGGAAGGATTGCGGAATCAGGTTAAGATATTGATCGGCGGTGCGCCGGTGACCCAAAAATTTGCCAATGACATAGGCGCCGATGGATACGCACCGGATGCGGGGTCGGCGACAAAGATGGCTATAAAAAGCACCTTGAGCCGCATATTCAACCTTAATCATTAATGAGCTCGTTTCAGTTATTTTTCCGTACCAACAACAACGTATTCCCGGTCACACTCAGGCTGCTTAAGAGCATGGCGGATACCGCAATCAGGGGGTTTAGCAGGCCGCTCATGGCAATGGGAATGCTGACGGCATTGTAGAGGAAAGTAAAGACAAGATTCTGATAGATCTTTCGGTTGACCTGTTTGGCAAAATCCAAGAATTCAATTATTTGAGAAGGTTGCCCCCGCATCAGGGTGATGTCGGCAGCCTCCTTACTCAGCTGACCGCCTGAATGAATCTCAGCTGACCGCCTGAATGAATGGAAATGGAAAGATCCGCCTGCACCAGCGCCGGCGCATCATTGATCCCATCGCCCACCATCGCAACCCGATGTCCCTGTTGCTGCAAATCGAGAATAAAGCGAGATTTATCCTGGGGTAGCAGACCGCCGAGGGACCGCTGAATACCGATTTTGTTTCCGATAGCCCTTGTAGCGTGCTCACCATCGCCGGAGACCAGAGCCAGGCGCAATCCCCTGGTGTTTAATTCTTGCACCGTTTGCAGAGCATCCGGACGCACGCTATCGCCAAAAACAAAAATTGCTGCCAGTTGGCCATCGATTCCCAAATACACTAAAGAATGATTGGCTGTTGCATCCATAACTGCCGCAGCCCCCAGATTATTATTTCCCTTTAATTCCTTTTCTAGAAATTCTGCCGAGCCGATTTTTATGGTTTGGTCGTTAAATTTGCCCTGGATACCTTTATCATCGATCTGAATGTCGGTCAGTGAGATCGGCTGAACGTTTTTAGCCCCCGCCTGATTGACAATTTCAATTGCGATGAAATGTTCGGAATCCTTTTCCAGTCCGGCGGCTAATGCCAGCGCCTGATCACTGGTGAGTGACTCATCGCAGATGATATCCAGCAAATTCCACTTTGCGGTGGTGATGGTGCCGGTTTTGTCGAACACAAAGGCGGTAGCTCTTTCGGCATGCTCGAAGGCGTTGAAATCCCTCACCAAGAGTCCCTTTTTACCGGCGATGGAAATCCCTGCCACACGGGCCAGTGGTATGGCGATGCCCAGTGCACACGGGCATGAAATTACCAGGACAGTGACGGCCCTCAAAAAGGCTTCTTCCATTGAGATTCCCACCACAAGGCAAATGAGCGCCGTGCTCGCCGCCAGCGCTATAATTATCGGAACGAACCATTGTAAAATAGCATCGGTTTTCCCTTCCAACGGTGTTTTCGCCATCAGGGTCTTTTCAATGATGGCAATCATTTGACCCAGTGTTGATTCGGCTCCAACCATCTGAGCACTTACTTTGAATGTTCCCTTTATGACGCTGGTGCCGCTGCGTACGGTATCACCCGATTTCTTCCTGACCGGCACCGGTTCCCCGGTCAGAGAAGATTCATCCACCGAGCCGGTGCCGTCCAAAATCCTGCCGTCGGCGGGAATAATTTCATTTTCGTCGATTCGAAAAACATCTTTTTCAGAGAGCTGATCGGCGTTTAGATAGCGGCCTGCCGGATATTCAGCTGTGCAAATTCGAACTTTGGTTGGTTTGAGCGAGAAAAAATTCTCCAGGCCTTCCAATACCCTGCCTTTGGCGCGACGCTCCAATGTCTTGCCCAAAAGAACGAGGGTAATCAGCATGGCGGCCGTGTCATAATAGATGTGTATGCTGCCGGCAAACAGGTTCACCGTGCTGTACACATAAGCACTCATTGATTTGATCCCATGATAATCAGTGTTTCCATACTAAAAGCGGCATTGGTAATTCCGGACCAGGCTTTTTTAAATAATTCGAAGCCGCCGTAGACGACGACAATGGTTGCCATGACAAATGCCGGCCAGGACAGCTTATAGATGGTGTCCCGACTGAATTCGGTAAAAAAGCCGGAGTACAGCGCATAGGAGAGCATCATAATGTTCATTGTCAGAAATGCGGAGACGGCAAAACGAATAAATTCCCTGCGTCTTTCAAGCGCATCCCGGGAATCATCGGGTTCGGCCGCCCGGTAGCCAAGTTTTTTAATGGCGTCGATAATCTGATCCGGCGAGGTTTTGATGGGGTTATAGTTAACCTGAAGTCTGTCGGTTGAAAAATTGCAGGCGGATTCAATAACCCCAGGTGTTTTTTTAAGACTTTCATCAATTAACCAGGCGCAGGCCGGACACCACATATTGCTGACTTTAAGATTAAGACCTAAAACACCGTCCGTTAAGGTTGCCACCCGCCCGACGGGTTCTAATTTTTCGACCTTGCCGGGAGGGGATACATTTGATTTGCCATTCGTGTTAGTTGAAGCCAGATCGGCTTCCGACCGAGGAATAATGCCCATTTCCTGGCATTGCTTGAAAAGGTCCGACTCCCGAAAAATTGCTGGATCACTCGCATCGGTTGCCTCTATCAGGATACTGAAGACCTGGCGGCAGCCCTGGCAGCAGAATTGGTAGGTGTGGTCCGTATAGGTCGCTTCATACTTTCCGGCACGCAGAGCGAGACCGCAGAGATCGCAAACATCAGCGAAGTTTTTTGATGAGAAATCCGTACTATCTGGGGATTTGGAATGATGGGGCATGGTCTAAGCGCAACGGTGCTATATACATGTGGTCGTCAGGCGAAGAGAACACAAAATTCAAACATCGAAAGTCTTGTCCTCTGGGCCAGCGTTCCATCTGGACGATTAACGAAGGCCGAGTGATTTCACAAACGCGATGACATGCCAACGATCGTCAATCGTGATGGTGGTGTGCAGGGGCGGCTGGCGGCCGCTAGGGACACCATAACTGACGGATCTAAATAATTCGCCGTCGGGTTTGGATTGATCCTCGGAACTGCGCAGATCGGTGGGCAGCGGATAAAAACTTTGA